>Ga0118677_10001112_pt1 | contig 57620 bp, 51 predicted proteins | sample AliMusrvi5mmetaG_FD_86154 | JGI IMG/M metagenome (GOLD analysis project Ga0118677, IMG submission 86154)
CCAAGCAGCATTGGAAAAAGATTTTCAATTGGTTTGCCCGCTTCCACGCAAATCGATAGCAAATACCTTCGCGGCCGCAATCATGAAGATCGCGGCATGAAACCTTTTCAGGAAACTTCAGGTATATAGTAGACACCTTCAATTTGGGTATTTGCAAGAAAACAGAACGTTCAATGTGGCAATATTAACCGCACAACTTGAGTCGGAGTCACGGCAGAACATTTTCTCGGTGGAATCAGAAATCACTATCAGGGGTTCTTCCCTAACCGGCCATTAACCACGCTCCTTCGATACTCTAAGAGCTGATTATTTCCGATGGCCCAGATAGCAGTTAATGTATTTTACCATCTTCAGTATTTAGTACTTTCCGAATCCTAACGGCCAGCTCTTTGCGAGAAAAGGGTTTTTGGATGAAATGCGTTCCTTCAGCCAGCACGCCTTGGTTGGCAATTATATCAGAGGTGTAGCCAGACATGAACAAGCATTTCATCCCTTTTTTGATGATCATAAGCCGTTCCGCCAAGTCCGGACCATTCATTTCAGGCATGATTACATCGGTCATGAGAAGGTGAATTTCAGCGACGAATTCCCCAACCAGGCGAATGGCTTCGCTGGGGGTGTTTGCTGCAATAACCATGTAACCGAGATGCTGGAGTATCGTTGTGGTCATTTTCAGGATCGTCGGTTCGTCCTCCACGACCAGAATTGTTTCATGGCCACCTTCAACAGGCGCTGCCGCACCTTCTTTGAACGCCGGCCCGGTTGTGCCCGCATACATATAGCGGGGCAGGTTGATCGTAAAAATCGTTCCTTGTCCCGGTTCACTGAAGACATCGACAAATCCGTTGTTCTGTTTAACCGCACCGTACACCGTCGACAAACCCAATCCAGTACCCTCGCCGACACCCTTGGTCGTAAAAAAAGGTTCAAAGATTTGGGATAGCGTTTCTCTGTCCATGCCACAACCGGTATCACTCATAGAAATCCGCACATATTCCCCGGAAAAACAGCCCGCATGAGTCGCGCAGAACTCTTCAGCAAAGGTACCATTGCTGGTCTCGACGATTATCTTGCCCACGCCTGTGATAGAATCCCGGGCATTGACACAGAGATTTGCCAGTATCTGGTCTAGCTGTGAAGGATCTACCTTAACCGGCCAGAGTCCGGCTCCGGGCATCCATACGAGATCAATGTCCTCACCGATAAGTCGCCGCAACATCTTGAGCAACCCTTCAATGGTTTCATTCAGGTCGAGCACCTTGGGAACAACCGTCTGTTTGCGGGCAAAAGCCAGTAGTTGCCGGGTCAGATCGGCCGAACGGCTGGCCGCCTTACGAATTTCTTCCAGGTCGGCAAAGAGTGGCTGGGTTGGGTCTAGTTGATCCATAGCAATTTCGGCATGTCCGAGGATCACCCCGAGCATATTGTTAAAGTCATGTGCAACACCACCCGCCAGGCGGCCGACCGAGTCCATCTTTTGCGCCTGCTGGAGTTGCTGTTCGATCTTCCGGTGTTCGGTAATGTCCAGCGAAATGGAAAGGATGCGCTTCTGGTTCGAAATCGTGATACTTTCTCCCCAGTATTTGAAAAAAAGCTCTTTACCTGATTTTGTAGACATAACAAGATCTACGTCTTCAATTTTACCCTTCTTTTTGATTACTTCCAGCAACTGTTGTCGATGGGATTCAGTGAGCAGGCCCAATTCTATAGAGGATTTTCCGATTACCTCCTCTCGGCTGAAGCCGAAGGTATCGATGAATCTTTGATTGATATCCAGGTAGGTACCATCCTCCAGGTTACTTATAGCGATTATGATTGGCGCGTTTTTGAAGGCAACGATGAATTTTTCATTACTCTCGCGCAGCAAATCATCAGCCTTTTTTCTTTCGGTAATGTCCAGAATGGAGGCGGTAGTTCCTTCATATTCTCCATTGAGGTTATAATGGCCTCTGACATAAATCAACGTGGGTATTGTTTTTCCTGTCTTCGAAACATAGTACTTTTCAAGGGAAAAATGATCGATATCATGTCTTATCAGCTTATTGACCATATCCATACTTTTGACGACATCATTAGGATGACTGATATCTGAGAATGTCATTTTGCCTACAAGTTCTTCTCTTGAATATTCCAGCATCCTGCAGAAAGCGTCATTAGCATCGGTAAAAATGAAACTTTTGTCGGTAACCGTTACGCCAACAAGCGAATTGTCAAAGAGTGAATGGTAATGGGCTTCGCTCTGGCTAAGTGCCTCCGCCGACTTCTTACGCTCGGTAATATCCTGAGCTATCCCTGCTGTTCCAATGATCACCCCCTGCTCATCATAAACTGGGGTTTTATATGTGAGATGCCATTTAATTCCATCTGGTGTGGAAATCGCTTCTTCCACTTGCTTTTTCTGTCCTGATGCACACACCTCACGGTCGTCAGCAATAAAACCTATGGCCATTTCTTTTGGAAACAAATCGAGATCAGTCTTACCAATGCATTCTTCGACTGTATGACCACAGGCATTGGCGTACGGCTCATTTATCATATCAAGACGACTTTCCGTATCCTTAAGCCATGCCATCATTGGCAAATTGTCCAAAATCGCACGCTGACGTAACATTAGTCTCGTTCTGTCTGTTTCAACCTTTTTGCGATCGGTAATGTCCTCATACATGCCAAGGACTCCGATAATTTTATTAGCCTCGTTACGGAGTGGAACTTTTGAGGTACGTAGCCATACCTGGTTCCCTCCCGGTGTGGTCTGCGGCTCGTCATAAGAAAGCTTTGGGACTCCAGATTCAATAACGTGAAGGTCGTCGGTTTGATACAACTCCGCTTGTTCCTTCCATGCTAATTGATAATCATCTTTGCCAATCAGATCCTCTGCACATACAACCCCTGCATCCTTCGCAAAGGCATTATTGCAGCCCAAATAGCGCAATTGTTTATTCTTGAAAAAGATTCTCATGGGCGCTGTGTTTATTACAGTCTGGAGAAGCTTGTTCGAATTGTTAATGGTCGCCTCTGCCCGTTTACGTTCGGTGATGTCGTGGAATGACCACACACGGCCTACAATGGTATCTTCAATTCGTTGAGGTTGCGAATAACGCTCAAAAACGCGTCCATCCAGAAACTCGATCTGCTCAAAACTCGATTGCGCCGGTTGTTCGTACAACTTCCTGACATTTTCAATAAACTGATTAGGGTCAACAAGTTGTACCAAGATACAGTTTATTACTTTTTCATCATCGCGGCTGGAGAGAACCTCTTGCGGTATCCTCCACATCTCGACAAATTTCCGATTCCACCGTGTGATTTTTCCTTGTCTGTCGACAATGAGAATACCATCGGTAGTGGATTCCAGAGAGGCAGCTAGCAATGACAGAGAACTTTGCAAAGCCGTCTCAGTCTGCTTGTGCTCTACAATCTCATGTGAAAGGTTTTCATTTGTCTGTAGCAGATTATTGTTTGCCTCGGAAAGCTGAATCGTGCGTTCTGCGACTAGCTTTTCCAGGAACTGATTCCGATCCACCAGTTCCTTCATCGGATAGATTTCACCCTCACGAACCAGGTGGTAGGGAATGGATATACTACTATGGGAGATTTTCCAAACTGAGGTTTCTTTGCGGAATATCAGAACCAGGCGGGCTGTCTCCCGTGACAATATGTGGTCCTTAATCGGCAGATGGATGGTGAAGAATCCTGTTGTGACTGCAATCGTTTCAGACAATGACTGGATGGCCAGATCCTTCAGTTCGATGCGGAGTGGATCCTTGACTTGGGCGAAGTCTTGCCGGGTAATATCAACCCATTCTTCCCTGTTCTTGACCAGAAAATCCCCACCTCCGGTGAAGCCGGAAAAGTCATCGCTGAAATGCGAGGTGAGCCGATCATCGCGGGATGAATACATCCTTAGGTAGTCATCGAACAGCTGCCGGATTACTTGATAGTCGTTTGCGTCCATTGGTCATTTTTCTCTGTAATACAAAGCAGGAGCGCAGTTAGCTAGCCTAACTAATTTGTTTTTTTATTTACCGATTAATACAAAGCGTACCGTACCATTAAATTTAAACCTTCCCCCTTCTGCCCACTGTACCCCAACTCGAAGATGGTTTAAAGACTACCAACGGAGGTGGCTCTGTCCGTTTGAACAAGTATCTGAAGAAATTATGTAAAATTTCTTGAGCCAAGGAAAGATATTTCCAAAAGTTGTGGGTCTATATATCGGAGGTGTACGTAACAAATCCTGTTTTTTCTTTTTATGTTAAATTGTTACCTGATGTTATTTTTCTCTGTTTTTTTCTGATAAGTCAAGTTTTTTCCCAGAGGGAGCTCCGTCAAGGGCTGGCAATCCTAAGATCATGATAGGATGGTCAACATGACCTTATCCTGAGCCCGCGAAACCTGAATAGTAGAAACCTTAAGTTGTCGAAATTATATATATAAATATATCTTGGAAATGGCAATATTAGCCTTGGTCATTATCCGCGAGCTTTAACACTTAGGAAGATTTAACGGAGTCACTTCTGTATCATTTGTCAGACCTGACGATCATAATTCCCTGCGGTTTCATGATACATGAATTGCATGAATGCCCTGATTCGGGCTGTCAATCGAATGTCCCGATGGGTTAATATCCATACATGATGATTACATTCCGGGGGTAATTCCCAAAATTGTTTCCCGGGATCCGGCAGGCTCCGGCTCCGAGCGAAACAAAAGGAAAAGCAGGATCTGTCTTTCTGATTTTCTTTTTAATTTTAGAATTCTTCACTGAAAATCCTGAGCACCATTTTGCATACCGTCCCAGTCAAAACTGTCTGTAAGCTGATATACCTTGTTAAAGACAACAACCTGATTAAATTGTGAAATCTTGACTTGTAATTCTTCCAAAGATTCGATAGCAGGAGGGCAAGTCCAGCTTTTCCCAAAATAGCCGCACATATTCTGTTCACAAAGTTTTTCACTTCAGGTCTGAACGGTACCTTGGAGTAAGAAATCGTTTGTGAATTGTGAAAAAGATCCCGAATAAAGTCGTTAAATCGCACTCGTTGAATATTCTCACTTCTCTAAGCAGTGGGCCAGTCTTAAGCCCACGTTCAACAAGTCAACCTCATTACCATTCAATATGCGCCATTCATGGCAAAAAACCATTACTTATCACTGTGCTTGAGATAAAAACTGATGAATTTTTCAATAATTGGTTTTTGGTTCTCAGGGTGGCGCACCAAACTGATCGCAAAAGAGCAATCCTCATCAAGGATATCGACACAGGTAATATTTCCGGAAATATTGGCTTCCTTTAAATGTTCCGGCAGTAACATAACGCCGCTATCCGGCTTGATGCTTAATGCGGCTTCTTCGATTGACCGTGTTTCCAGTTTTTTTCTTGGAGGGTGGAATCCGCGCCGGTGGCAGAGCTCACACCAGTCTTCAAACAGGGCATCTCCCCAAAATCCTACAAGGGAAATAAAATATTCATTCTGCAAATCGGCAACTTGCACCCCGGTTCTTGTTGCCAGACGGTGATTCCGATTTACTAAGATAACTACCGACTCATTGAATACATCGTGAAAGATCAGGTCCTGGGAATTGAGAAAATTGACTCTAGGCAAAACAGCAACATCAACTTCCTTTGAAAATAAACCATTTATAATTGCATCGGGATATGCCGGCAAATAGTTTATTTTCACCCTGGGGTTAGCAGACTCAAATAACATTATGATATTGCTTAAATATTTCTTAACGCCATAATAGGGGACGCCAATGGTGATCTTTTCCATGCCCCCTTTTGAGACCGCTTCACAGAGAAAATCATAATCATCTATGATTTTTTGAATGCCTCCTAAAAAGTGTTTTCCCTCTTCAGTGAGTTTGACGACATGCGTATCCCTTTCAAATAGTTTAATCCCGATTTCCTTCTCAAGTCCCGAAATATGGCGGCTTAATCCTGGCTGAGTCATATGCAGCTGGCTGGCGGCAATTGAAAAGTTCAGATGTCTTGATAGAGCAATAAACTCTCTGAAGTAACTCAGTTTCATATCTCCTCCCCCTCTATTACGTGGGCCAAAAGTCATACCACTTCCCAAAAAGGATGTATACACAGCAACTTCAACTTATGCAATCGCTGCATAACCAATTTTTTTTTATCATTTCCATTAGTTTATACAACCATCTATAAACAATCAAATTCATATAAACTATGGGAGGTACATTACGTGATTATTATCGGTGAGAAAATAAATGGGGCAATCTCTTCTGTGGCCGAAGCGATTGTCCAAAAGGATGTCGATTTCATCAAAAATCTTGCAAAAACCCAGGTCGAGGCTGGTGCTGATTTCATTGATGTCTGTGCGTCAGCTGATGTGAAAATTGAACTGGAAACCATGAAATGGCTTATCGACCTTGTCCAGGAAGTCGTTGATACACCCATTGCTATCGACAGCCCTGATGCGAATGTATGTGCCAGGGCTGTGGCTTTCTGCAAAAAGCCAGGTTTGATCAACTCCGTTTCCATGGAAGGGAACAAGATTGAAGTGGTATTTCCTGTTATTGCTGGCACCAAATGGGAATGTGTTGCGCTACTTTGTGACGATACCGGTATCCCCAAGACCGGAAAGAAGCGTTTGGAAATATTTGACGCGTTTATGCATAAGGCCAAGGAATACGACATAGCCCCTTCCCGCCTTCATATAGATCCCTTGGTTGAGATGCTCTGCACTTCAGAAGACGGAATTAACACCATCCTGGAAGTAATCAGGGAAATAAAGAGGCAATACCCTGCCATTCATGTCACTGGCGGTGCCAGCAATATCTCCTTCAATCTTCCTGCCAGAAAGTTTGTAAACCAGGCATTTCTTGTTCTGGCTATGGGCGCGGGGATGGACAGCGCCATTATCAATCCTTTGCATAACCATATGATGGGATTGATTTATGCCACAGAAGCACTGAAAGGCAATGATGAGTACTGCATGGAATATATTAACGGCTATAGGGAAGGGCTCTATGGCCCTGTCAAGTAGGCATGGATCAACTATTGTTTCACTTTATTAAAGGAGGATTCTTGAAATGGCTAAAATTGATGAAGTTAGATCCAAGGTAGAAACAGGTAAAACAAAACTCGTTCCGGGGTTGGTTCAGGAAGCACTTGATGAGGGTAGCAAGCCTGCTGATATCCTTGGTGCCATGGTCGGTGCCATGAGTGTTGTCGGTGATAAATTCTCGTCCGGTGAAATTTTCGTTCCCGAGATGCTTATCGCCGCAAAGGCCATGGCCAAAGGTGTAGAAGTCCTTAAACCCTATTTATCCGGAGAAACATCGGTGTCCCTAGGAACTTGTGTTATTGGTACGGTTCATGGTGACCTCCATGATATCGGCAAAAATCTTGTTGCCATGATGATTGAGAGCGCCGGTTTTACAATGGTTGATCTTGGCGTCGACGTTCCTGCCGAAAAATTTATCCAGGCAATCAAGGAAAACGAAAATGTAAAACTCGTAGCATGTTCCGGTCTGCTCACCACCACCATGCCTGCCATGAAAGATACTGTTGAAAAACTCAAAGGCAGTGGACTTGCCGGATTCAAAGTGATGGTCGGCGGAGCTCCTGTTACTCAGGCGTATGCGATTGAAATCGGGGCGGATGCCTATGCTCCGGATGCAGGAAGTGCAGCCGTCAGAGCCAAGGGACTCGTTGCAGCCGCCTAGCCACATAACATCAACTTTATAGAGAGTTTCAACTATGTTGACCGCAAAGCAGAACTTACTGGAGACAATCAGAGGTGGTAATCCTGATAGATTTGTAAACCAATACGAATTTCTGGAGCTTATTGTGTTTATGCCAGGATTTAAATATCCGCTGCAACCGGGCGTGACAGTCAAGGACGACTGGGGTATCACCTTTACCTTTCCGGAGGGACAGATCGGTGGTTTCCCTCTTCATGACGACGAGCACAAAGTGCTCAAGGATATTAGCCAGTGGGAAGACGTGGTCAAGCCTCCCGTTCTGGATACCTCGGACGAAGCATGGGCTCCGGCTATGGAGATAGCGAACAGCGTGAACCGTGATGATAAATTTGTGACAGCGTGTCAGATGCCGGGCGTTTTTGAAATGACCCATCATATGATGGGAATGGAGGACGCTTTAATGGCACTCTATGAGGAGCCTGATTGTATGCACGGACTCATTGAAAGGGTGACGGATTTTGAGCTAAAAAGGGCTGCAATGATCGTTGACCGTATACAACCAAATGCCCTTTTCCACCATGATGATTGGGGTGGACAGATATCAACATTCATCTCTCCGAATATGTTCAAAGAATTCTTCCTGGCGTCCTATAAAAAAATTTACAAGTTCTGGAAAGACAATGGGGTCGAACTGATTATCCACCATAGCGATTCCTATGCCGCTACTTTGGTTCCCTTTATGATTGAAATGGGAATTGATATATGGCAGGGCGCAATGACTACAAATAACATCCCAAGATTGATTGAAAAATATGGGTCTCAAATCAGCTTTATGGGAGGTATTGACAGCGGTGAAGTCGATTTTCCTAAGTGGACTCCGGAGATATGTGCTGAGCATGTTGAAAGAATCTGCAGAAGTTGCGGTAAGCATTACTTCATCCCCAACCTAACCCAGGGGCTAAACTTCAGTTCTTTTCCGGGAGTATATGAGGAAGTAAGTGTTCAAATTGATAAAATGAGCAAAAAAATGTTCTGACAAACTCTTCTGTTTGTTCTTGAATTCCAGGCTTACTTACCAGGTTTTCAACTAGGCGATCTAAGCCCATGCCTATTTATGTGACTTAGTCGATACAGGAATGATGTGTTACTTAAAAAATCAACTGTATTGAGAGCTGCTCCCATGTATGAGAACAACCACCATGCAATGCCAGCATTTATGGCAACAGGAAAACAATACGGAACCAATTCCTCCGTTTTGTTATGATTTGCAAAACCCCCCATTTTGGAGAGATAATAATGAGATACTTCAATAAGGTAAATATTTTCGCTGTGGCTTTTTATGCATTTTTGTTCACCCCGGTAAGCTGTAACCTTGCTAATGCCTTCGGTCATTATGAGCCCGGGGCTCTCGGTTTGAACGCCGCCAGCCTCCCCCCCCCAGGTTTTCACTATACCATCTACAATATGTTTTACAATGCCAGCACATTGCATGACAATAACGGCAATTTTGTCGATGCAGGGCTTGATCTAAATGTTTTTGCCAGTGCCCACCAGTTTACGTATATGACCAATCAAAAAATCCTCGGGGCGGATTTCGGTTTTGACATGATCGTTCCTCTGGTCAACGTGGATATTAAAATGGCAGGTGTCAATGAGAGTACCACAGGCATAGGTGATCTCTATTTTGAACCATTTGTACTTGGTTGGCATACTCCGCGGTGGGATTTCGCATTTGCACTTGGCGTTTTTGCCCCGACAGCCGCGAGCGGCGAACCTTCTTCCATAGGTAAAGGATATTGGAGTTTCATGGAAACTCTTGGTGCTACCTACTATTTCGATGAGTCAAGAACCTGGACGGTCTCTCTTTTGACGCGCTGGCTGCAGAATACCGAAAATCGGGATACCAACGTAACTCCCGGCACCGAAGTCGTTGCCGAGTATGGCCTGGCCAAGGCCTTCCCCAGCGAAAACCATATCATAACTGCCGGAATAGCAGGGTATACCTATGCTCAACTGACGGAAGATTCCGGCACTGGTGCCAGTGATAATAAATTTATCGGTAATAGTATAGGACCGGAAATCAGATACATGGCATTCAAACCGTTTCCATTTCAGGTTGCCCTTCGCTATCTCACCGAATATGGAGCAGAAAATACGACTGAAGGCACTACTGTTTGCCTACAGCTCATCGGTTCTTTCTAACATGCAGGTTTTTTCTCGAGATTACAGAAGTGGTCTAGAAAAATTGAACATGCGGTTAAGTGTGAAATCTGCTACCAATAGTACCCAATTACCGTTCTAGACCTCATGCAAGATTAAACAGAAAAACACCTGATAAGGCCTATGTGAGGTAGGTTGAAAAAAGTGGATACCAAATATTTTAGGCAATCTCATTTTATAAATAAATGGCAATGTTAAAAAGCATTATAGACAGCGGGTCTTGAGCTTCTTGAAAATCCTTACTATTGAGTTCCGCATATAACCAATAAAAGGATCAGATGATGAAAAAATCACGCCTTGCGCAAAATCTCACTCCATTACTTCTCTGATTTTTTTGCCGAGGTCGCCCATGGAAAACGGTTTCTGGATGAAGTGCACACCCTTATCGAGTACCTCATGATGGGCGATGGCGTTGGCGGTATAACCGGACATAAACAGGCATCACTTGTGGTGAGGGGGGGTGGATTCTGCATAACTCCGGGAGCCGTTGTTGATCAGGCCAATGCGGAGAATGTCAAGGCTTGCCTGGAGTGTGGACGTAACTTCTGTAAATATTAATCTTTTTAGTAAGCTTTGGGGGAAGATTGTTGCAGTCATTACAGGACCAAACTCTCTTCCCCCCTTTTCGCGGTCCAGCGCAAAGAGCAAATTTAAACGGTGAAAGTCAAAATGACTATCTTAGAAAATATTCCAACACAAGTCGACTTTCAGCGATTACTGAATGCAATCGGCGGTGACAGGAAAATTCCCGGGATACGGGCTGAAGCGCAATGGGCCTGTGAAACAGTAGAGCAATTGGCGAAACCAAAGGCAATTGTTGGGATATTTCAAATTGACAGGATTGAAACAGATACGATTACAATAACTTCTGAAGATATTTCAGAACCGGTAAAACTCGAGATTGGCAAGAGAGGTGTCTCCCTGCTTGAAGGTGCCAATTGTGTGCAAGTCAGTTTTGTTACTCTGGGCATGAAGATGCAGTCTCAGAATGATGACCTGCAAAAGCAGGATAAGATGTTGAAGCAATATCTACTCGATACGGCGTCAATTTTAGCCTTGTATCATGCAGGTCGAATAGTTGATCAGCATGCGGAGAAAATTGCTGCAGTAAAAAGCTGGGGAGTAAGTCGCCGGCTCAGCCCTGGAGACTTGCGCGCCTGGGCTCTCTGCGGACAATGTGTTTTAGGAAAACTTTTACCTGTTGAACAAATTGGTATAGAAATCAAAACCAGTGGATTGTTGTACCCTTTAAAAACTGCCAGCAGTTTGATTGGTATTGGCCCCGGCCTTACCTCCGACCGGGTTGGGACTATTTGTCAATGGTGCCGTAATCAGAAAACCTGCCCCATAACATTATCCAAACTTGATGGGTGAGTGTTTTACCATCCATTTTCTTTAGTCATTTCTCCGCTCACAATAACAAATACCGCAAAGGAAAATTAACAATTTGCTTTTGCTTCAAAGACCAAATACCAGTCACTAGGAGATGGGCAGAAAAGTGAAAATTAGAGAATCACAAGTCAGCAAAACAGAATTTATTGGCCTGATGGCAGTATTCATGTCGCTGGTGGCATTAACAACAGATTCGGTGTTACCAGCATTAGCTCAAATCGGAGATAGTCTGGGGGTGCAAAACCCAAACAATAATCAAATGATTATTTCAATCTTTTTTTTAGGAATGGCAGTAGGAATGCTGTTTTATGGTCCCTTTTCTGACTCATTTGGCCGAAAAAACGCAATTTATCTTGGGATATCAATTTTCATCTTTGGCAATTTGATTTCATTATTATCAACAAATCTCACCTCCATATTGGTTGGAAGAGCGTGTCAGGGGGGTGGATTAGCTTCTTGCAGGGTTGTTACTCTGGCCATGATTCGAGACACACTGCAAGGGAGAGAAATGGGTAGAGTGATGTCGTTAATAATGGTTATCTTCATGATAGTACCTGCAATTGCCCCGTCTATAGGACAAACAGTTCTTTTTTTTGCACAATGGCGAGCTATCTTTGGAATTATTTTAATAGTTACAGTTGTCGCCACCTTATGGTTTTTATTTCGTCAGCCAGAGACCTTACCCAAGGAAAAACGACTGGCATTTTCAGTTCCAACGATCCGTGCCGGATTTATTGAAACCATAAGAAACCCCATAACCCGTCTCTACACGCTTGCCTCGGGAGTTATCTTTGGGGCATTCATAGGCTATTTAAGCTGTGCTCAACAGATTTTACAAAACCAGTATAAGCTTGGTGATGCGTTCTCTCTTTATTTTGGAGGACTCTCGATTGCTATCGGATTCTCGTCTTTTGTGACTTCTAAACTTGTGATGAGATTTGGGATGGAAAAACTCAGCTTCTTTTCTTTGCTCCTTCTCTCAATATCCTCTTCTATTTTTTATTTGTATGCACGAAGTAATTTTGGACAACCAGCTCTGTATCTTTTAATGGGATATCTCACAATCACATTTTTTAGTTACGGAGTACTTTTTAGCAGTTTTAATGCACTGGCGATTCAACCCTTGGGGCATATTGCCGGTATAGCAAATTCCGTTATCGCATCTGTGCAAACACTGTTGTCCGTAGCAGTAGGAGGACTGATTGGACAGTGTTATGATGGAACTGTCCTGCCTCTGGTACTAGGTTTTCTGCTTTGTGGTCTATCATCATTGTCAGTTGTGGTTTACATTCGAAAATTCAGCTCAGAAGCCAACTGAAGCATTGGGTTGTACGAGCTGGTTTCTGTCCAGTAATGAGCGTATTTGGAGGAAAACATTGGAAAAGCAGCTTGTAAATTCAAATCAATGTACGATTCAGTTACTTCCAATTAGCCGAGCCATCTCTGTGGAAAAAGGCGGCAACCTCCTCAACGCTCTTTATGAGCAGAATATTATTCTGCGAACCGACTGTGGAGGCAGGGGTATCTGCGGAAAATGCCGGATATATATCGTAAACCAAGACGGGCAGCACGAAGAATGTAACTCCTGCACCGTAACTGTTGAAAAGGATATGACAGTTGAGATACCACTTGGATCAATGTTGTCTCCGGAGGTGATTGGCAAGGCCCCGGTCCAATTACCTGAACAATTTATTCGCATGATGCAGGAATGCAATCACTCTGCAGACTTTGGTCTCGCAGTTGACCTGGGTACAACTACCATTGCCATCTATCTGGTAAACACCAGTTCTGCCGAAATTTTGTCCTCCAGCTCCTTGAAAAATCCCCAGGCTTTATTCGGCGACGATGTAATGAGTCGAATATATAATGTTTCAGAAGACGAGGCCAATCTTCGTCATCTACAAACCTTGGCTGTCAAGACCATTGAGTTGGGAGCTATGGCCCTGCTTAAAGCCTGTCAGATACCCCATACGGGTCTGCGAAGTATGGTGGTTGTCGGTAACCCAACCATGATCCATCTGTTCCTGGGAGTAGATCCCCAACCTCTTGGCGTTACACCCTACCAACCCGTATTCACTCAATCCAGGGTTACTGCCAGCCAGCAGATCGGTTTTGAACAATTACAACTCAATATTTTCACCCTGCCTCAAATTTCTGGCTTCATTGGCGGAGACTTGCTTAGCGCCGCTCTGGCTGCAGATATTGAGCATGCCCCCCATGGTACATTGCTGATAGATATCGGAACCAACGGGGAACTGATTCTAAAAGCCGGATCAGGACTTTATGCAACATCATGTGCAACCGGCCCAGCTTTTGAGGGTGCAACACTTTCTTGCGGTATGCAGGCAGTTTCTGGAGCAATTGATGATGTCATTATAGAAAACGCACTCTGTCCGCCCCGCTGTACTGTACTGTCACGAAACGGTTCCACCAATAAGCCCAAACCGTCTGGGATCTGTGGATCGGGTGTCGTCAGTTGCCTGGCAGAGATGGTGCGAACCGGAATTGTCGAATCAAGCGGCGCCTTCACCCAACAGAAAGGTATTACACATCTCTTAAAAGATAGGTCAAGAGGCCACCGCTTCCAGATCTTTAACAAGGAAGAATCCGATACCGGGCAGGAAATTTCACTCTGCCAAAAAGATATCCGCGCCATACAACTTGGCAAGGGAGCTCTTATAACCGGGATTGAAATTCTGCTCCGCAGGGCTGGACTGGAGCAATTGGAAAGGATCATCCTGGCCGGAGCCTTCGGATCACATCTCAAACCCGAAGATTTGATGGCTATTGGTATGATACCACAAATGGATCGAAGTAAAGTGACCGTAGCCGGCAATCTTGCCGGTGCCGGTGCGGTCATGGCACTCTGTGATGAAAACAGCCGTAGCAAGGCCGATGAACTTGCAAACTCTGTTGTCACCATAGATCTCGCCGGAGATCCGGAATTTCAACGTCATTTTATTAAACGACTTTCCTTTCCTCCCCCCTGATTGCTACTTTCTTTACTTATCAGCGGTTTCTTTTGCAGATACCTGCGCTTCTATCACCCTGGGAAAGTTATATTCTATCCAATCGGCCAATTGGGCAACATGTCCGGCAATCTCTTCACCCATCTCAGTCAGGCTGTATTCCACATGTGGCGGCACACATGGATAGGATTTTCTGAGCACAAAATCATCAAAGGCCAATGCCTGCAGGCTTTGCGCCAGCATCTTCTCACTGACTCCGCCCAATTTCCTGCGTAATTGGCTAAATCGCATAACCTTCTCGGCACGCAATGCCATGATGGAAGACTTTCCCGGACACTAAATGAGGAAACCTATGGATAGCCCATTCAAGCCACGGGACTACAACACCAACACTTAAAGCCCATTCCAGGTAATACTGTAGAGGATAGCCGCTTTCTCTTTTTTGTTCTTTACACCAAAGAGAATATAATTCATTAATTTTCCTATTAAATTCAGTTGATTGAAGCACGCAATAAACAGCAACTTCTATATTCACTCCATCGACTTGTCTATATCCCTCTGCCGCAGAGAAATGGTTTTCAATTCGTTTTATTTCCTCTTCGAGAAATTCATAACCTAAACGAGAATGTTGATTGAATTCTGAGATTCCGACCTCTTGATAACCGGAAGGGACACAAAGCGCTTGGATATAGTCGAGCTTTATGGGTCCTTGAGATAATCCGTTATCCCTGATTGTGGAATATCTAAGCGGTCGATCTCTAAAGGCTGTGGCACCAACCCGATAAGGAGTTGAAGTGCGGAAAGAGCATCATACGTTTCATTTTCACCCCAAAGTTCAATATGTTGCTCATAGCAATTGTATTCATTCTCCGACATTTCATTGTTCCTCGCTTACTATTTCACCGCCCTGTTCCATTATCTGTAATTGCCAGCCCCACCAGTCCATCAAAGCATGCCTCTGTTCCAAATATTCAGCACGGTTATAGGCGGCCTTAATCTTGTTCTTTTCTTCGTGAGCAAGAGCTTTCTCTATGACCTCGCCAGGCTGTCCGGATTTCTCATACGCTGCTGAAGAAAAGGAAGCTCGGAACCCATGAGGAGTGGCAATTCCTTTATACCCCATATCGCGCAAGGCTTTTGACATGGCATTGTCCGACATAGGCTTGTTCCTATCTCTGACACTGGGGTAAACCAAACCGTCGACGCCAAAAAGAACCCCGGCCCTCTCTAATATTCCAACGGCCTGTTTTGAAAGTGGTACGATATGAGGACGTTTCATTTTCATCCTCTCTGCCGGTATATGCCACTCTCTTTCATCGAGATTAATTTCCGACCACCTCGCCCCCCTCACCTCATTCGACCGACAGGCCGTATGCGCCGTAAATTGAAGGGCCAGTTTTGTTGTGAGATGTATCTTCTCGCTGGCGGCAATATCGCGAAGGAGACTACCAAGATCATCACCGAATACCGCAGGCATATGCTTCACCGGCTTTGATTTCAAAACGCCTTGCATGTCAGAGGCCGGATTGTACATCGCCCGACCGGTTTGAATTGCATACCGGAAAACAGCAGTCATTCGTTGGAGGACCTTTCTGGCAATCTCCAAAGAACCCCTCTCCTCAATTCTTCTTAATATTTCTAAGACATCAGGAGGTGTTATTGTTTCAATGTTTCTCTTCCCGAGACCTTCAAACACATTGTTCTTCAGCGATCGCACCACCGAATCTGCATGACTCTTGCTCCAGCCCCCCCGTTGTTGCATTATCCAGTCAAGGGCTATAAATTCAAACGTTTGTTCTCTCTCGTTCCGTAAGGTTTTTTCTCTGTTACTGTTTTCCTCCCGTTTTTTGCGTCTAACCTGAGAAGGATTTATTCCCTGCTTAACCAGAGCCTTGGCTTTTCTATGCGCATTTCGAGCTTCTTCAAGAGAGGTTTCAGGGTAGTGGCCGATTATAAACATATTTCCTTTGCCGCCAACCCTGAAGCGGTATAGCCAACGCTTAAGCCCTGAAGACGTAATTTCAAAATAAAGACCACCACCATCCACCAATCGACAGTTTTCTTTCGCCTGGCGCAGTTGCAAGACCGTAAGTTTAGGCATAATCACTCCAGAATGTGTGTATAATTGCGACTCAGTTCGTTATAGCGTATTAAATATACGCATTGGTACACACATCTGCAATGGATGTTAATGAACAAAAATGATCGAAAACGGAAGAAAAAGGAAAAAAAGAAGCCCATTATCAGGAAGATAATGGGCTTTAATGGACTTAAAAGAAAGTCTCTGAACTATCAATTGGTGCCTAGAGTCGGACTCGAACCGACACGCCCACAAGGAGCACGAGATTTTAAGTCTCGGGTGTCTACCTATTCCACCATCCAGGCTGTGCTAAGTTGGTTGCTTTTACCATACCACACTCGCCATTGTCAATCCTCTTCAATTGCCATTTTGCCTTGAAAAATAAGGGAAGAAGGGAGTGGGCAACAGGGATCAGAGCAGCATATCCGCCTGGCGGATTATGGCCAGCATGTCCCGCACCGCTTTGTCCATGCCGGTGAAGAGCGATCGAGCAATGATCGCATGGCCGATGGACAGTTCCTCAATTGTATCAAGGGCGGCTATGGGCGCGGTGTTTTGGTAGTTCAAACCATGTCCGGCGCAGACCCTAAGGCCCATCCGGTCGCCTTCTTCAGCCGCTGCCGCTAGGAGTTCAAACTCATGTTCGGCCATTGTTTCACTGGTGGCATCGCAATACCGGCCGGTATGCAGTTCGACAAAGGTCGCGCCGATCTCTCTAGCGACCGCCAATTGTTTCGGGTCGGGATCAAGGAAGAGAGAGACGGGAATCGATGCCTTCGCCATTTTTTCTATAACCTTGGCTATTTTTTTGGTCTGCGAAAGGATGTCCAGCCCACCTTCCGTGGTCAGTTCTTCGCGTTTTTCCGGCACCAGAGTGATGAGATCGGGTTTGATCTCCAAGGCAATAGCGATAATCTCCTTGTTGGCTCCCATTTCCAGATTCAGTTTCGATTTAATCGTCTGGCGTAACAAAAACACATCGCGGTCCTGGATATGGCGGCGGTCCTCGCGCAGGTGGACGACGATTCCCGCCGCCCCGGCCAACTCGCAGATTGCTGCGGCGGCGACTGGGTCGGGTTCGCTGATGCCTCGTGCCTGCCTGATGGTGGCAACATGATCGACGTTGATGGCGAGTCTGGTCATTGCGGTTCTCCTGTAATTGTTTATCTTCCTGAGCAGTTCCTGTTCCCTGGCCTGCATTTTTTCTTCTTCGCCTGACGAACGCTCATGATCAAAGCCCAGGAGGTGTAGCAGGCCGTGAACGAGCAGCCAGGTCATACGCTCGTGAAAGGACTGGCGGTAGAGAAGGGCTTCCCGCCTAGCGGTTTCAACCGAGATGATGACATCGCCCAGTTCCTTTATCGGCAGGGAGGCAAGCGAGGCATCGGCCCCATCGGCAAAGGGGAAGGAGAGGACATTGGTGGGTTGGTTCTTATTGCGGTACTGGCTATTGATTTGCCGTATTTCCTCGTCGTCCACCAGGAGGATGCTGAGGCTGTGATCGCTCATTCCGCACTCTTTGAGGAGTCGGTCGGCAAGCTGTATGAGCCTTCTCTCTTTGACCCTTTGCCCGGTGCGGTGGTAATGGCAGGTAAGTTTTGTCGGCATGCGAAAACCTTTACTCTTTTTCGTAAGCGTTGATAATCTGCTGCACTAAAGGGTGCCGGACGACGTCCTCCTTGGCAAAAGCGCAGAATTTGATGCCGTCGATGTTGCCGAGTATCTTTTTGGCCTGCAGCAAGCCGGATTGGTTTTTCATCGGCAGATCGACCTGGGTGCTGTCGCCGGTGATCACCGCCCGGGAATCGAAACCGATTCTGGTGAGAAACATTTTCATCTGTTCCCGGGTGGTGTTCTGGGCCTCGTCGAGGATGATAAAGGCATTGCTGAGGGTTCGTCCGCGCATGAAGGCGAGGGGGGCGATTTCGATAATCTCCTGCTCGATCAGATCGTGGGCTTTTTCCGGGCCGAGCATATCGTTTAAGGCGTCATGCAAAGGACGAAGATAAGGGTTGACCTTTTGGGCCACATCGCCGGGCAGAAAACCGAGTTTTTCGCCTGCTTCCACCGCCGGGCGGGTAAGGATAATGGATTTGACATGACCGGCGGTCAAGGCGGATACCGCCATGGCGACGGCAAGATAGGTTTTACCGGTTCCGGCCGGGCCTATGCCGAAAACTATATCATTGTCGCGGATGGCATCGATATAGATCTTTTGGTTCCTGGTTTTGGGTGAAATCACCCGATGCTGTGTCGTCACATACACCTTGTCGAGAAAGATTTTGTCAAGCCGGGCTTTGGGGGTAGACTCGAGGATCTTCAAGCCGAAGGCAAAATCGGAACTGTAAACCGGATACCCCCGGCCTATTAGTTCATAAAGTTGAGTGAGAAGATTGGCAACCAGCTCCACCGCATGTGGCATGCCGACAATTCGCAGGTTCGTACCCCTGACATGAATTGCCACCCCCGAACATTTTTCGACGGCCTGGAGGTTTTTGTTGAGTGCACCGTAGAGGGAGCAGGCCTTGGCGTTGTCGACGAAGGTAAGTTCCCGCTCGGTGAGATTGGCATCCATCGGGTTGTTATTTCTTGCCAAGTTTCTGCAGTTCGTCGTCAATTATCGCCTGAAATCCCTCAAGGCTGCGTTGCCGTGGTGTACGGCCGTTGATGAAAATCGTCGGCGTCCCGGTTACACCGGCAAGCTGGGCATCAAGGAGATCCTTCTGCAGCTTACTCTGGATCAAGGGTGACTCCATATCTTTTTCAAACCGGGGAATATCGAGTTTCAGGTCGACAGCGGTCTTTTTGATAGTCTCTTCGGTGAGTTTTGGTTCGGCAAAAAGTCGGTCATGAAACGGCCAAAATTTTCCCTGCTCTTGGGCGGCAAGAGCGGCTTTGGCACTGGGTTCGGCCAGCTTATGAAATTTCAGGGGCAGGTTTTTGAAGGAAAGTTTGACGTTTTTCGGGTTTTTTCCCATGACTTCATCAAGAAGCGGAATTATCTGGCGACAATACGGACACTCAAAGTCGGTGAACAGGGTGATGGTGACAGGTGCGTCGGCCGGTCCTTTAAACGGGGCACCGGTTATATCGACATCAACAATAAAGGAAAGTGCCACAGATGTAAAAGATTGGCTGGTGTTGTTTATCAGATAGAGCATTTCTCCCTGGGGTGAGATATCGATTGCCGAAACACCTTCTTCAACGGGAATACTGCCCTGGAGTTGTCCTTGGTTGTTGAAGATTTGTACCTGCTGTTTGTCGTTCAGGAGGAAAACGAATTTCCCGTCAAGGGAGTTCACCATGGTCAGGGTTTTTCCCGCAGTAGGCCAAGTTTGCTGGATTTTCCATTCAACTCTCTTGTCCTGTCCGGCGTCCGGCATGGTGAGAGCATTGGCACCTGAGCCGATAAGAAGAGCCGCTAAGCAGCATGCGTACAATTTGGGAAATTTCATAAAGTCCTCGTAAAGTGTTAATTTTTATGAGTTAAGACACGACGGTGTATTTCTGACTGTTCACAATAGCCACTCTCCTCAGTTTTCGCAAGCCGCCTGCGTAAGACAAATGGATAGCTGTGGGGCACCTGGTGAAAAACATTGGGAAAGGAAAAATAAGTGGTAACCATACGCTCAAGATGGTATTTATAGCAACTTTTTTTGTGAATATCGGGACGCAAGACACTTGCGAGGATGGCGGAATTGGTAGACGCACCAGACTTAGGATCTGGCGGGGAAACCTGTGGGGGTTCGAGTCCCCCTCTTCGCACCATGATTGGCTTTATTCGTTGAATGCATAGTCCCATTCTTGATATATCCCTGTGTTGCAAATTCGGATAACGATCGTCTTTTTTCCGCAGATCGAATAGTACGGAAAATCTTAATCTCTTCTCGATAAAGTACTACCGTATTTATACATGGCAGGTCCGCATTTCTCTTTCAATTCTTAAATTTTAAGTCGTATAATGAAGAAGGTTTAAAATTTACAAATGATTGGTTGTAAAGCACCTGGAAACCGGAGGCATATATGGAAGAAAGTTTACTTACCCATGCTGGTTTTCTTCGAAAGGTATTCGACGCAATACCTGCCGTATTGGTTATTGTTGACAACGATGTCCGTATACTCCACGTCAACACCACTGCTTCGGCGACCCTAGGACTTGATATCAGTAAGGTTTATCACAAACGGGGTGGAGAGGTATTGAACTGCATCCATTCGACCGACGCTCCCGAGGGTTGCGGCAAAGCTCCATTCTGCACGGATTGCGTGATTAGGAATTCCGTCAGAGAGGCGATACAGGGTAATAAAGTCTACCGCAAGGCCGCTAGAATGGAGCTTCGTAGCGGAGATATAAAAACCGAGCTGCACCTTTTAGTTTCTGCCGCGCCTTTTCTGCATGAGGAGAAGAACTATGTTCTACTGACTATCGAGAATATAAGTGAGTTGATACAACTAAAAGGCCTGCTGCCAATCTGCATGCATTGCCGGAAAATCAGAAATGACGAAGGATACTGGACAGACATCGCAAATTACTTCGCTACTCACTTGGATATCGATTTCTCGCACGGACTCTGTGATGATTGCTTGGAGAAGCACTATCCCAAAGAATAGTCTTATTTTTGTCCCTAAATCTGTAGCTAATAAACAACCGGCACCTCCGGGGGTGGTTGGTTATATCTTTTTTCATATTCGAATTATCTGTTGACATTTATTAATATTCTGCATAAGTAAATATTAACTAATATCAAATATTGATATTAGGAAGGATGGCCTCGCGTTTTCTCAACATCCCTTGAAACTGCATGAATATTGGTACCCTTATCAGAAAATGCCGGAAGGAACGCAAGCTGACCTTGAAGGCCGTTGCCGAAAAGGCAGGCATTTCCGAAGGCTTTCTCAGTCAAGTTGAGAATGCGGTAAATTCCCCCTCTGTCGATACTCTCATCAGGATCTGTAATGCCGTCGGAGTAAATGCCGGCGACCTTATCTCCCAAGTCAGTCAACAGGAGAAGAGCATCCTTATCAAAAAATCGGAGTGGGACGACATCGATCTTTCCCATACCGGTTTTGTAACCCGCCGATTTTTCCCGCCGGAAAGCAGAAGCGTCATAGATTCGTCGATCCTGGTGATCGAACCGGGGAAATTCATTCCGGTTCGGAAAAATATCAAGAACGGTCAGGAGGTTCTCTGTGTATTGAAAGGGACGGTGGAATTGAATCTCGGTGATGAGATACTGTCTCTTGCTGAGGGGGACTCCGTCCATTTCTGGTCAAATCCCGACAAGCAGAAGATCACCAACAATAGCTATACAACCAGCTTCGTCTTATGGGTAGGAACACTTTAGCAAGCACATAAAGAATCAGGATAACCATAACCAGCAAGGAGACCGAGGTATGATCACATTCAGCAAACAACAGTTGAAAATACCCAGACTGCAAAGGCCGGTATATTTGGTGACCGCCGGACAATCCAAGTTTGATCGGGCCTTCCCGGACAAGCGAACCGAAGAGTTATGCATAGACGCCTTCACCATGGCGGCAAAACTGCTCGACATCTCGCCGGCAGAATTGAAACGTTCTATACATACCTGTTATTACGGACATTTTGCCGACCATTTCGGTGATCAACTCCTCGGTGAATCGGTCATCCATGACCGGCTTGGCCTCGATCCGCTCGGCAATGTCGGTGTCAAAACCGGCGGTGCGACCGGTGGCTCGACCATCTGGGAAGCGATGAAGGCGGTTGCCTCCGGCTACTCGGATTGCGTGCTGGCGATGGGTTGGGAGCGGATGGACGAGGTGCCAACCGATGAGGGGAACTTCCTTATATCCTGTGCCGCCGATAAAGACTGGGAATCGCCTCTCGGCCATATCTATACCGGATATTACGCGGTCATGGCCCAGCGCTACTGGCAGATTTTCGGTAAATCGGAAGAATCCTTCAGGCGGACCCTCGCCGAGATTTCCGTAAAACATCATGGCTACGCCCGTTTTAACCCCTTCGCCCATGCCCCCATGAAAATTACCGTCGATGACGTATTGAAATCGCCGGTAATCGCCTATCCTCTTCGTGCCCTTGATTGTTGCCTGATGAGCGTCGGGGCGGCCTGCACCATTCTCTGCGATGAAGACACCGCTTTCAAATTGACAAAAAACACTAAAAATAAACCGCTGCGCATCTGGGTGGCGGCAGGTTCGCATAGTCTCCGTCCCGCCGACAGGCAGCATATGGAAATCCCGCTGCTGCCCCATGAAACTGCCGATCAGTATAAAGATCTCGGGGAACGGTTTCCGGGTGGGGATCGCTACCCCGGCTTTACCGGCTTTCTCGCCGCCCGGATGGCTGCCTATTACGGCTACGGAATGACCGGAATTACCAATCCGCTCGAAGACCTCGATGTCGTTGAACTGCATGACGCCTTTACCATCAGCGATGTCCAAACCTATGAGGATGTCGGTCTTCGCCCCTATGGTTACGGCCGCGATTACGTCGAGTCCGGAGACTGTTACCACACCAATCCGCATACCGGCAAACCTGGGAAACTGCCGTCCAATCTGTCCGGCGGTCTGATCGGTTGCATGCACTCCGTTGGTGCTACCGGCATTATGCAGACCTTTGAAATCGCAACCCATATCTGGAACAGATGGGAAGAATTCCACGGCGACGAAAAGATCTGGAAAGATTTCAACCGGGAGAAACCCAGCGACTGGACCAACCTGCAGGTTGTAGGCGCCAAGAGAGGAATGGCAATAAGCCATGCCGGGGTAGGTTCGCATGTTACCTCGACCATCCTCATGGACCCCGATCATTTGATAAAGAAAGACGCCTAACCCGTCACCTGGGATAAAAGGAGAGATACTATGAGCATGTTCGGACAGGTTTTTGTTAAAAATAATCAGTACAAACTGAAAGGTAACTTCCATCATCTGACCCCCAACACCCCGATTCGCAACGCCGACGACGGCTGGAAACTCCTTGGCGTAACCAATCCGCGAGACATGACCTACATGCATTCCTATGGAGGTGAGGCGATCTTTTTCGAATCGCTCAGCCAGGGAAAGCTGTTGGCGACCCGGTGCGACGGCCAAGGCTGTGATTCCCAAGGGATTATCTACCAACCGTTTCGAATCCATTGTCCGGATTGTCTTGGAAAGAACACGGTGATCGACATGACCGATAATGCCAAGAAAACCGCGAAGATCCACACCTTCATGGTTTGCGAGCGATCCGGGGCATTTAATCTTTTGAATAAGCCGATCAAATTCATCAACATCGAATTTGCCGGTGTGGCCACCATCTTGATGAGTTATTTGAGTATCGGCGAACCGTCTTTTGGGATGCGGGTGGTTCCTATTTTCAAGACCAGCGGGCCAACCTTTACAATTCTCGATCTCTCCTGGGTACCGGAAGGGACAAAAGTAGAGCAACTCCCGGAGGGTTTCAGTTTTTAGTAGACATCCGGTTCAATCGGGCAGTAAATGTTTCACTTTGGCATAAACTGACGGGATTCTCGGCAGGGAAATTTTCCTTTTCCCGGGCTCCCGTCAGAGGTTGATACGTGAGAATCATCTCTGGTAATTACAATCACTTTTGTTAAGGGGGATCAGATGCACAAGCCTGACATTGCAGTCGGCGCAACGACCATCGGTAATGTTGTCGATATTCTGGCAGAAAACTTCGGGAACAACATTGGACTGGAGTACCATTCTCTGGACATCCGGAAAAACTTCAGTCAGTTACGAGAAAAATTCGACGAAGTCGCTAAAGGGCTGATGGCTCTTGGCATTGCCAAAGGCGAGAAGGTTGCCATCTGGGCAAACAATCTCCCCGAATGGGTGTATACCCAGTATGGCAGTGCCCGGATGGGTGCGGTTTTGGTGACGGTGAACACCAACTATCGCAGCAACGAACTGGAATATCTCCTGCAGCAATCCGATACGACGACCCTTATCCTGACCGGTGGCATTAGAGAAGCGGACGAGTACCTCAAGGTGCTGGCAAAAGTTTGTCCGACTATAAAAGACAGCCAACCGGGAAAACTGCAGTGCGACAAACTCCCTTTTTTAAAAAATATCATTTATCTCGGCAAGGAAAAGATCGCCGGAATGTACAACTGGGATGAGGTCCTGGCGATGGGGAAACAGGTGTCGGATGCCCAGCTGAAAACCCGTCTCGACTCCCTCGCTCCGGACGATGTCATCAATATGCAGTATACTTCCGGGACCACGGGCTTCCCCAAGGGCGTTATGCTTTCGCATACCAACCTGATAGGCAATGCCCTCAGCATGGCCGAATGCATGAAACTCACGCCTGACGATGCCATGTGTATTCCCGTGCCGTTTTTCCACTGCTTCGGCTGTGTTATCGGCACCCTGTGCTGCATGGTATCGGGAACCACCATGGCCCCGGTTGTCTCTTTCACGGCCGCTGGTGTCTTGAAAACCGTTGAGGCCTCAAAATGCAATGCCTTGCTGGGTGTACCGACCATGTTCATCGCCGAGTTTGAGGAGATGGATAAAAATCACTATGATACCTCAAGTCTGCGTACCGGGGTCATGGCCGGATCAACCTGTCCGGTCGAGGTGATGAAACGGGTCATCAAGGACATGGGAGCAAACGAGATGACCATCGTCTATGGTCAGACCGAGGCATCGCCCGGCATCACCCAGACCCGCGATCTCGATTCCCTGGAACTGAAAACGACAACGGTAGGCAGGGCGCTGCCCAATGTCGAGGTGAAGATCGTCCACCCGGACACCAACCGGGAAATGCCCATAGGCGAACAGGGTGAACTCTGTACCCGGGGCTACCATGTCATGAAGGGTTACTACAAGCTGCCCGAGGCCACGGCAAAAACCATCGATGCGGATGGTTGGTTGCACACCGGCGACCTGGCGATTATGGATGCCAAGGGATATTGCAAGATCACCGGCAGAATCAAAGACATGATAATTCGCGGTGGAGAGAATATCTACCCTCGGGAGATAGAGGAGTTCCTCTACACCAACCCGAAGGTGAAAGATATTCAGGTTGTCGGCATAACAAGTGAAAAATACGGGGAAGAGGTGGCCGCTTTTATCCAACTGAAACCGGCGCAACAGGCAACCGAAGAGGAGATAATCTCCTTTTGCAAGGATCAGATCTCTTATTACAAGATCCCCAAATATGTCTTTTTCGTCGACCAATATCCATCAACCGCCAGCGGCAAGATCCAGAAATACAAGCTGAGGGAAATGGCCCAAAGCCAACTGCAGAAACGGTAGTAAGCCGTTAAGCAAAAATAACTCGAACCATCTCACTAAAAGCGGCATAAGGAGCCGTAACGAAATGGAGTAAATCTTCAAGTTATTTCGTAACGGCTCCTAAATTCTTTGGAAGAGGAAGGCCATGGCACAACCATTATGGGAACCGTCGGAGCAACGAATTAAAGAGTCCAATATGTACCGGTTCATGCAGGGTGTGAACCGTACCTACGGAACGCAGTTCACCGATTATGATGCGTTGTACCAATGGTCTGTGACAAACATTGCCGCGTTTTGGGCGGAAATGTGGGCTTTTGCCGGGATCAAGGCGACCATAGGCTACGATCAGGTGATCGATGATCCAATGAAAATGCCCGGCGCAAAGTGGTTTTCCGGCACCCGCCTGAATTTTGCCGAAAATCTGCTGCGTTACCGAGATGATCGGATGGCACTGGTCTTTAGGGGGGAAGACGTTGTTCGCAGGACGCTGACCTACCGCCAGCTTTTTGCAGCAACTGCCAAACTTGGAGCTTCACTCCGCAGATTGGGAGTCGTCGCCGGCGACCGGGTTGTCGGCTTTATGCCGAACATGCCGGAATCGATCATCGCCATGCTTGCGGCCACCAGCATCGGGGCGACATGGTCTTCCTGTTCTCCGGACTTTGGTATAAAAGGTGTTCTCGACAGATTCGGCCAGACCAGGCCGAAGGTCCTCTTTACCGCCGACGGCTATTTTTTCAAGGGCAAACCCCTTGACTGCCTGGCAAAGGTCGCCGGCATTGCCAAAGAAATTCAATCTCTTGAAAAGATTATTGTCGTCCCATATACCCTGGAAAAACCCGATCTGGCCGGTCTGCCGAAAGCCGTTCTTTATGTCGATTTCATAAAAAATGATGCCGAAGAAATCGAGTTCGCCCAGCTGCCGTTCGAGCACCCCCTCTATATCATGTATTCCTCAGGCACGACAGGCCTGCCGAAATGCATGGTGCAGAGCGCCGGCGGGGTTCTCCTGCATCAGCTGAAGGAACTCCTGCTCCACACCGACCTGAAGCGTCAGGACACCATTTTCTATTTCACCACCTGCGGTTGGATGATGTGGAACTGGCTGGTCACCTCGCTTGCCGTCGGTGCGACCCTGGTATTGTATGACGGCAATCCTTTCCATCCTGGCCCGGATGCCCTCTGGCGAATGGCCGAAGAGGAAAAAATCAGCGTGTTCGGCACCAGCGCCGGATATATCGCGGCCCTGAAAAACGCCGGGGTGAAACCGGCAAAACAGTTTAATCTGCAGGCCTTAAAGTCGCTGCTCTCAACCGGCTCTCCTCTGTCAAAAGAAGACTTTCGCTTCATCTACAAAGAGGTAAAGACCGATTTGCAGTTGGCCTCGATTTCCGGCGGATCAGACCTCAATGGCTGCTTTGCCCTGGGTAATCCCATGGGGCCGGTGTACGAAGGAGAGCTGCAGTGTCGCGGCCTTGGCATGAAGGTTTTCGCCTATGACGAGAACGGGTTGCCGGTGGTGGGTCGGCAGGGCGAACTGGTCTGCACTGCCGCCTTTCCCTCCATGCCCATTTCTTTTTGGGACGATAAGGATGGCAAAAAATATCATTCGGCCTATTTCGACAGGTTCCCTGAGATATGGACGCATGGCGACTTTATCGAAGTCACCGAACGTGGTGGCTTGATCATGTACGGCAGGTCCGATGCCACCCTCAATCCCGGCGGGGTGAGGATCGGTACGGCGGAAATCTACAGGGTCATTGAACAGATCGAGGAAGTGGCCGACAGCGTTGTGGTCAGCCAGGAATGGCAGAACGATATCAGAATTATCCTCTTTGTGAAGATGAAAGAAGGCCTTGAGCTTACTGATACTCTCCGGGACAAGATCAAAAAAGACATCAGAGACAATGCCTCGCCGCGCCATGTACCGGCAAAGATTCTTTGGGCGCCGGATATTCCCTACACGCTCAATATGAAAAAGGTTGAACTGGCCGTGCAAAAAATGATTCACGGTCGAGAGGTCAAAAACAAAGACGCCCTGAAAAACCCAGAGGTTCTGGATTATTTCTCCGGCATCGCTGAGCTGCAGCGGTGAGTACCATCTTTGTACCATATCCTCAAAACAGGGAGAAACCATGAAGATATTCCCTCTTTTAAATTTTGGCCTGGGTGAAACTGCTAATCTGTTGCGTGATTCGGTACGCGACTTCGTCAACAAGGAAATCGCTCCACTGGCGGCGGACATTGACCGCAACGACCATTTTCCGCCGGAATTGTGGCGCAAAATGGGTGAAATGGGGCTCCTGGGGATCACCGTTGCCGAACAATATGGTGGCGCGGAAATGGGCTACTTGGAGCATGTCATCGCCATGGAGGAGATCAGCCGCGGCTCGGCCTCCGTCGGTCTTGCCTATGGTGCGCACTCCAATCTCTGCGTCAATCAACTGAAACTGAACGGCACGGAGGCACAAAAACAACGCTACCTGCCGAAGCTTATCTCCGGCGAATATATCGGCGCCCTAGCCATGAGCGAGGCGGGTGCCGGCTCGGATGTCGTCAGCATGCGTCTCGCCGCCGTCAAAAAAGGCGAAAGTTACATTCTCAACGGCACCAAGATGTGGATCACTAACGGCCCTAATGCCAATGTCCTGATCGTCTATGCCAAGACATCTCCTGAAAAATTGCATCAAGGAATAACCGCCTTTCTTGTCGAAAAAACCATGCCCGGCTTCTCAACCAGCCCGAAACTAGACAAACTCGGCATGCGCGGTTCGCCCACCTGTGAGCTGGTTTTTACTGATTGTGTGGTCCCGGAGGAACATATTCTCGGTAAATTGGACAGGGGTGTCGAGGTGCTGATGAGCGGTCTGAACTACGAACGCCTGGTGCTTACAGGTGGCCCTTTAGGCATCATGAGCGCCTGTATGGATGTGGTCCTGCCGTATATCCATGAACGTCGTCAATTCGGTCGGTCGATTGGTGAATTCGAACTGATGCAGGGGAAAATTGCCGACATGTACGCTACCTGGAATGCTTGCAAATCCTATACCTATACGGTTGCCAAGGCTGCCGACGGCGGCGGCAACATCCGCAAGGATGCGGCGGCAGTTATCCTCTACGCCGCTGAACGGGCAACCTGGATGGCACTTGAAGCAATACAGTGTCTCGGTGGCAATGGCTATATTAATGATTTTCCCACCGGTCGACTCCTGCGCGATGCGAAACTCTATGAAATCGGTGCCGGAACCAGTGAAATCCGCCGTATGCTGATCGGCCGGGAACTCTTTAGAGACACTGAGGATTAATCGTTTTTTATGATGCTATTTTCTGGGTCTTTCAAAACAGACCGCTCCGACGGTCCCGAACCTGTTCCCGGTGGTATACTCGGAAAGATATACCATCCGCCAACCATCATACTGTGTAAAAGCGCGCTCCATGTCAGCTTTGTCTCGCATATCAACGGCCACGCAACGTGTTTCCATATAGGGATTATCTCTGTCTGAGCCCCGCATTACCGCTGAGATATTTGCCGGGGCACATCCGGACAACATAGCTGTACTCATCAATATGAGAGCAAAGATACATTTCATGAAATTTCCCTCCTGTTGAGTGTACTCATTCTAACTTCGGATCTTACATAAAAAATGAGAATCATAGAAGGACACTACTCCAATCCATCGAAAAAAGGCAATAAAAAAGGGCTTTAAGAGGCTGATATCTCTTAAAACCCTGTGTTTTCAATATGGTCGGGATGAGAGGATTTGAACCTCCGGCCCCTAGTCCCCCAGACTAGTGCGCTAACCAGACTGCGCTACATCCCGATATGTGCTGCACTTTCTACCATGTGTTCTATTGGCTGTCAACAGTATCAACCGAGGAACAATTATTCTTTTGTTTTAGTCAGCAGGCTTTGCAATTTTTGCAGTTCTTCTTTAATGATCTGCAGTTTTTGCGCCTGGTTGTCGGTGCTTGGTTCATCTATGGCTTGGGGTTTTGCTTCACCACCGGTTTCCAGAAGTTTCCTCGCCCCGGCGATGGTGTATCCTTCTCCGTGCAGGAGAGCCTTAATGTGGAGAATGAGTTCCACATCCTGATAGCGATACAGCCGTTGCTGGGAATTGGCCCTTTTGGGACGAATTCCGGGAAACTCTGATTCCCAGTAACGCAGAACATGGGCCGGTACCTCGGCCAATTTTGCCACTTCACCGATCTTAAAATAGAGCTTATCCGGTATCTGGGGTTTCATACCACCAACCATCCCTCTATAAAAGATGCCAGGGAATTACTAACTATTGACCTGCTCCCTGAGTTTTTTGCTGGGGCGAAAACTTATCGCCTGACGCTTTTTAATGGTAATTGTATCTCCGGTTCGAGGATTGCGACCTCTGCGGGGAGATTTGTTGCGCACGGTAAAGGTGCCAAAATGCACAAGTTTGATCGACTGTCCCTCGACCATGGTCTGTTTCATGCTATCGAGAAAACTGTCGACGATGAGGGAACAGTTGCTTTGGGAAAAGCCGAGTTTACCCGCCAGGGTCTCGGTCAGTTCCTTCCTGGTTAAATTGTTATTCATGTCATGCATCACGAAATGTACCCCCAAATTGCTCTGTCAGTAAACGTAATATTTTTTCGTGGGATTTCTCCACGTTCTTTTCTGTAAGTGTTTTAGACTGTGATCTGTAGGTAATGCTCAGTGCCACGCTTTTATGACCCGACTGGATTTTTTCACCTTGGAAGACATCGAAAAGTTCACAGCTCTCAACCAGCTTGTCCGGGTGTTTGCGTACTGCAGCTATGAGTTCGCCGGCAGAAACGCCGTCCGGAACAACAATAGCGATATCTCTTTTTACCGAAGGATATACCGGCAGGCCGACAAACTTTTTAGCGATGGTCTCCGGCAGACAGATGCCCTGAAAATCAAGGTCGAAGAAATAGACATCATGTTTAATGGAAAATCGCCTGAGTACCTCGGCCTTGATTTTACCGAGGGTGCCGAGCTTTTCAGTAGCGTGGTAAACATCGAGGCAATAGCCATTTTCCGCATACGATTCACCGCTTCCTTCCTGGGGAACGGCGAAGTGGATGCCCTCGGGATTGTCCAGGCAACCAAGACCCATTTCCTTGAGAACAAATTCGACACAGCCTTTGGTGTCAAAGATGTCGACTGCTTCCTGTTTGAAATAAAGCGGTGAGCTTTCGCCATAGCGATTACCGGAGAGCACTCCGGCAAGTCGCATTGTTTCTACGGGTTGGATATTTTCCCCGGCGGGACTGAATACTTTACCGATCTCAAAGAGTTTGATATCGGTCTTTTGAAAATTAATGTTTCGCCTGACATTTTCAAGTAATCCGGGTAAGAGCATGGTTCGCAGCACCCCTTGCTCCTCGCTGATCGGATTGAGCAGGCGGACAGCCTGACAACGCCGGTCATCACTTGTAAGACCTACCATCTCTGCATGTTTTTCCGAGACGAAACTGTAGTTTATCGCCTCGCTGAAGCCAGTGGAGGTAAGCCGATCGGCGATCTTGAGGCGTCGCCGGCGGTGGTTATCCTGTTCCGGGTAGCTCAGCTCGACTTTAGGCAGGGTGGTGGGGATTTTGTTGTAGCCGTAAAGGCGGGCGACCTCCTCTATCAGGTCGGCTTCCCGTTCGATATCCAGCCGAAATGACGGTGCATCGACAAGGACCACCTGATCGTCTTGCGGGCGGCAGGGCAGGCCGATTGAGCCCAGAAGACCGACGATTTCACCGGCGGTAAGGGAAATGCCCAAGAGCGACATGGTTCTGGCAACGCTCAGCTTCAGGGTTTTCGATTCTTTGCGTCCGCCGTAGTAATCAACGCCATCTTCCGGAGCCTCTCCCTCGGCCAGCTCGCAGATGAGCTGCACGGCACGATTAAGGGCATTGATCGTGCCCTCGGGATCGACACCCCGTTCAAAGCGGTAGGATGCCTCCGATGCCAGATTGAGTTTCCTGGCAGTGCGCCTAACGGAAACCGGATTGAAGCAGGCGCTTTCCAGCAGGATAGTGGTGGTTACGTCGCTCACCTCGGAATTCTCACCGCCCATGATCCCGGCCACCGCCACCGGTTTTTCTCCGTCACAGATCATCATCATCTCGGCATCGAGTTGGCGAATGCTGCCGTCCAGGGTGGTAAAGGTCATCTCGCTTTCCCGCGGCGCGCGAACGACGATTTTCTTTCCGGCCAAGGTGTCAAAATCGAAGGCGTGCAAAGGTTGGCCGTATTCCATCATGACAAAATTGGTGATATCGACGATGTTGTTGATCGGCCGCTGACCGATGCTAAGCAGACGCTTTCGCAGCCACCAGGGAGAGGGGCCGATTTTGACATTTTTAATCAGTCGCCCGGCATAGCGCGGGCACAGGTCGCTCGATTCAACTTCAACGGCAAACTCAGTGCTGGTACCTTTAATCTTTGCATCACTTACCGGCAGCACCAGGGGTTTACCTAGAATTCCGGCAACTTCTCTGGCAATACCGATGACCGAGGCACAGTCGGGACGGTTGGGTGTAAGATCAACCTCGACAAAGGTATCTTTTAAGCCAAGTGCCTCAATAAAGGCTTGGCCGTGTTCGGTGTTTGCAGGGAGTTCCATGATCCCGTCATGGGCGGTACCGAGACCAAGCTCTCTTTCCGAACAGATCATGCCGCCTGACTGAACACCACGGATCTTTGATTTGCCGATTTTCACATCGCCGGGAAGAAGGGTGCCGGGAAGGGCAACAACCACCGCCAGGTCTTTCCGGACATTCGGGGCACCGCAGACAATCTGGTGGGTTTCTTCGCCTATTTTAACCTGGCATACAGTCAACTTATCGGCGTCGGGGTGTTTTTCGGCGGCAACTACAAGACCGGTTCGCAATGGGGCAAGTTCGTCATAGAGAGGGGTTACGGCATCCACCTCCAGGCCCAGCATGGTCAGGTGATCGGCGAGTTTCTCCGGGGCCAGGCCGCCGAGATCCACATAGTTTTGCAACCAGTCAAGGGTAAGCTTCATAGCAGTCTTCTGATGTGTAGTGAAACAGACTAGAACTGTGAGAGAAAACGCTGATCGTTTTCATAAAACAGCCGAATGTCGTCAATCCCGTATTTGAGCATGGCGATACGCTCGATACCCAGGCCAAAGGCAAAGCCGCTATAGACCTCGGGATCGTAACCGACCATTTTAAAGACCTCTGGATCAATCATGCCGGAGCCGAGAATCTCCAGCCAGCCGGTTTTCTTGCAGACCCGGCAGCCTTCGCCGCCGCAGATGACGCAGGCGATATCTACCTCGGCGCTCGGTTCGGTAAAGGGAAAAAACGATGGCCGGAAGCGAAGGGGCAGCTCTTTTTCAAACATTTTTCTGGTGAAGACGGTCAGTACACCTTTCAGATCGGCAAAGGAGATGTTCTTGTCGACCAGGAAGCCTTCCACCTGATGAAACATCGGGGTGTGGGTGATATCCGAGTCACAGCGATAAACCTTGCCGGGGGCAATGACCCTAAGTGGTGGCTGCTGGGCCTCCATGATCCGCGCCTGCATAGGCGAAGTATGGGTACGCAGCAGGACCGAGTCGCTGATATAAAAGGTGTCGTGCATATCCCGAGCCGGGTGGTGGGCGGGAATGTTCAGCGCCTCAAAATTGTAATAATCCAGCTCGACATCCGGTCCTTCGGCAACAGAGAAACCGAGATTCTCAAAAATAGCACAGGTTTCTCGCATGACTAGGGTAATCGGATGCAGTTTGCCACCGGCGGGGCAGCGCCCTGGCAGGCTCAGATCGGGAGTTGCCTTGCCGGCACTTCCTGAAGCCGTAGCCGCCAGCGCCGCTTTTTTCCCTTCGAACAGCCTTTCGATCTCGGCTTTTATGCTGTTTGCCAATTGTCCGACTCGGGGCCGTTCCTCGGCGGGCACAGTACCAAGCTGGCGCATAATGGTACTGAAATCGCCTTTGCGGCCGAGAAAACGGACGCGGAATTCCTCAAGTTGGCCACTGTCGGAAAGCTGTTCCAGACTTTTCCTGGCTTCGGTTTCTAAGCTTTGTAACTGGTGTTCCATATTCGCTGCGAAAGGTATTGGCAGAAAGAAACAGCATGCCGGTTGTTGGTTACTGGAACCAAAACCGGCATACAGAAAAAACAGAGAGGTGTGACCTGTTATGCGTTGGCTTCTTTAGCGATCTGCACCACTTTAGAAAAAGCGCCGGCATCAAGTATTGCCAAGTTGGCGAGTACTTTACGGTCAAGGTGTACATTGGCTTTTTTCAGACCACCCATAAATTTGCTGTAGCTCATGTCGTTCATGTGCGTTCCGGCATTGATCCTGGCGATCCATAACTGGCGAAAATCTCTCTTTTTGGTTCGCCGGTCACGGTAGGCATAAACCAAGGCACGATCAACCGCTTCGGTGGCTGTTTTATAGAGGCGCGATTTGCCTCCCCGGTATCCTTTGGCAAGCTTCAGTACCCTGTTTCTTCTTCGGCGGGCCTTAAAACCTCGTGTTACGCGTGGCATCTGTAAACTCCTTTTTATCCTGCCCGCCGGAGAAACCGACAGGCTCACTAGGCCTTCATTGTTTGAATTGCCCTCGATGTGCAACTCAGTCAAGAACAGCCCGCAACATTTACATATAAGGTAAAATCTTACGAATTCCCTTGAGATTGGCAGAATCTACGAGGTCGGACCTACGCAGACCGCGTTTTCTTTTGGTTGATTTTTTGGTCAGGATGTGGCTGGTAAACGCCTTAGAGCGTTTGATCTTGCCCGATCCGGTAATTTTGAAGCGTTTGGCGGCGCCTCTGTTGGTTTTCATTTTTGGCATGATAAAACTCCTTTCACCTCAATATCACAATCACCAGCGATTGTTTTTTGTATTAAAAACGAGCTTAACGGGGCTCAAACAATAAAACTTATCCCTTCGGTCCGACAAACATCACCAGTTGACGGCCTTCCATCTTTGGTTCCTGGAGAATGATCGCATCACCTGTCAATGCCTCGGCAATCTTTTTCATTGAATCTAAGCCGATGGTCTCACAGTACACAATTTCCCTGCCGCGAAAACGCATGGTGAGTTTCACCTTGTTCTTATCGGCAAGAAATTTCTTAATATTTTTTATCTTAAAATTGAGGTCATGTTCATCGGTTTTCGGTCGGAACTTGATCTCTTTGGTTTCTATAACCGTTTGCTTCTTTTTTGCTTCCTGCGTCTTCTTTTTCTGCTCGTAGCGGAATTTATCGTAATTCATCACCCGGCAAACAGGTGGATCGGCATTCTCCGAAACAACAACCAGGTCGAGACCTGCATCAAATGCTATTCTTTTTGCTTCTTCGGTTGAAACAATCCCCAATTGGGCGCCTTCCGCGTCGATCAATCGAACGTTGGGAAAACGAATCGCTTCATTGGTTAATGATTGTGCCTCACGCTGTACCGGTGCAGTCCTGCCTTTTCTGTTAATAACTTTACCTCCTCGATTCTACGAGCTTAATTAATCTGTAAGGTACTAATAGCCGCGACCTGCCCTGACTTCCACGGCAACCTTCTCGGCAAATTCGGCAATGGTCATTGGTGGCAGATTGGCTCCGTCACGCTGACGAACGGTGACAGTACCATCAGCCTTTTCTTTGTCGCCGACTATAAGCATATACGGTATTTTAGCAACTTGCGCTTCCCTGATTTTATAATTGAGTTTTTCGTTGCGCAAATCCTTTTCAATTCGCACCCCGGCCTTGCGAAGCTGCGCATATACCTCTTCACAATACTCCGCCTGTTCGTCGGTGATGTTGAGAATCCGCGCCTGGACAGGCGAAAACCACAGGGGGAAGGCCCCGGCATAGTGTTCAATGAGCACCCCGATAAAACGTTCCAGAGAGCCCATGAGGGCTCGGTGGATCATTATCGGTTGGTGATCGGTATTGTCGGCACCGGTGTAATGCATTTGGAACCGTTCCGGCAGGTTGAAGTCGACCTGAATGGTGGAACACTGCCAGGATCTGCCCAACTGGTCCTTGATCTTGATATCGATCTTCGGTCCGTAGAAAACGCCTTCACCCGGATCGATCTTATACTCAAGTCCTCTATTTTCCAGGGCGAGTTTCAGAGCCTCGGTTGCCTTCTCCCAGTTCTCGTCACTGCCGACATATTTGGCCGGGCGAGTGGAGAGATAGATGTCGTATTCACTGAAGCCGAAGGACCGGAGAATATGGAGATTGAGATCGAGAATATTGAGAATCTCATCTTCAAGTTGATCAGGACGGCAGAAAATGTGGGCATCGTCCTGGGTAAAACCGCGTACCCTGAGAAGACCGTGCAGGGCTCCGGCTCGTTCGTAGCGATACACCGTACCTAGCTCACACCAGCGGATGGGCAACTCCCGGTAGCTTCGTTTGTCGTTGTTGAATACTCCGATGTGAAAGGGGCAGTTCATCGGTTTCAGCTGGTACTTCACCTCGTCGATATCCATCGAGGAGTACATGTTCTCGCTGTAAAAATCGAGGTGCCCCGAAGTCTTCCAAAGATCCTGGCGGGCAATGTGCGGGGTGTAGAGCAGTTGATAATCGTGCCGATAATGTTCGTCTTTCCAAAAATCTTCAATAAGGCGCCGAAGTTGCGCGCCTTTGGGTTGCCAGAGAATAAGCCCCGGTCCGATTTCATCCCTGATGGTGAACAGTTCAAGCTCTTTGCCCAGCTTACGATGGTCGCGTTTTTTCGCTTCTTCCAGGTCGCTGAGATATTTTTTTAAATCCTTCTTGTCGAAAAAAGCGGTTCCGTAAATGCGCTGCAGGACATCGCGGGTCTCATCGCCGCGCCAATAGGCTCCGGCCACGCGCAGCAACTTGAAAGCCTTGATGAACGAGGTGTTGGGCAGATGCGGACCGCGACAAAGATCGGTAAATTCACCCACATGATAGAGAGAGACGCTGTCGGTATGCAGATCTTCAATGAGTTCGACCTTGAATTTTTCCTGGTCGGCGGCAAATTTCTTAATAGCGTCGCTGCTCGCCATTTCGGTTCGCTGAAAGGGCAGGGCGCGGCGCACCAGCTCTTCCATCTTGGCTTCGATAGCCTCGAAATCTTCCGGACTGAACGGCTCGTTGCGGTGGAAATCGTAATAAAAACCGTTGTCAATCGAAGGGCCTATGGCAATTTTCACGTCTTCGCCGAAAATCTCGCGCACCGCAAGGGCCATTATATGGGCGGTGCTGTGACGGAGGATATCAAGGGCCACAGCGTCATTGAGTTGAATCGGGGCAAGGACGGTATCCGTATGGAGAGGGGTGGTAAAATCGACAACAGCATCACCAATCCTGGCGGCAACTGTCTGCTTACGTTGCTTATTGGAGAGGAGAGAGGCCAAGACCTCGTGCACGGTGGTCCCTGCGGCCACAGTGATGGATTCTCCTTCAGGTAGGGTGACGATTATATCAATCATGAGGTATTTGCATATAAAAATAAAGGCTAAAGAATTAACGCCTTGGAAAAGGAGTTTTTGCTTTAGCCTTTTATCTTGGTAGGCGCGGAGGGGATTGAACCCACGACATCCACCACGTCAAGGTGGCGCTCTCCCACTGAGCTACACGCCTAGGAGACTCTATTCGCCTCGAAACCGTTAAATCCGCTTCAGCGGTTTTCCCGGGCTTGGCAAGAGCCATTTATTAACATGATTAAATGGCCGGTGCAACATTTTTTTACCCGGGATTATGGAAAAAAGGTAACAAACCAACCTGCTTTCTTAGTTTTTTTCGGTGCAGACTTGTCTCGCGGACGTCTATTTTGTTTGAGCGGTTGCCGTCATTTTGCAAGAGAACGGGCTTCGATCGCTTTTGCCAGGGTGTACTTGTCGGCATATTTAATATCCATACCCATGGGAATGCCGCAGGCGAGGCGAGTCAAGCGGACCGGGGCATGCTGCAGGATGTCGATCAGGTAGGAGGCGGTTGCTTCACCCGGGACGGTTGAGCTGGTGGCTATGATTACTTCTTTAATCGTGCCGTTTTCGATGCGGGCCTGCAGTTCTCTGATTTTGATTTCCTCAGGTCCTATACCGTCCATCGGCGAAATGACCCCGTGGAGAATGTGATAATGTCCTCGGTAGGAATCGGTCTTTTCAATAGCCAGGAGGTCGCCGGACTGCTCGACCACGCAGAGAGTGTCGGCCTGGCGACGCGGGTCGGCGCAGATGGCGCACGGGTCTTTGTCGGAAAAAGAAAAGCAGCAGGAACAGAGCTGGATGGAATCGTGCAGGGTGCTAAGGGCATCGGCAAGATCCTTGGCCAGGGTTTGCGGCTTGCGGAGGATATTGAGAGCAAGCCGGGTTGCGGTTTTTTTTCCGATACCGGGAAGGCGGGCCAGATTATCGATGAGTCTTTCAAGAGCCGGAGGAATGACCTGCATGACGCCTTAGGACTGCATGAAATTGGAGAGACCGGGCAGGTTGAGACCACCGGTCAGTTGGGACAGTTCTTGTTTGCTCAGTTCTTTGGCCTTGCGTAAAGCGTCATTGGTCGCCGCGACTACCAGATCCTGAAGCATCTCCACCTCGTTTACATCGATCACCGCTTTTTCGATCGACGCTGAGAGAACCTCACCCTGACCATTGACGGTTATCTGAACCATGCCGCCTCCGGCGCTGCCGCTAATGGTCTTTTTCGCGAGATCCTGTTGGATTTTGGCCATTTTCTCTTGCATGACCTTTGCCTGTTGCATGATACTGTTTAAATCCATGATCTTCGTCCTAATTGAGTCTCTTGGAAAGAAAGGTTTGTTAAGGGAATGAACCCTTGTAGAAGGGCTTCCGTTATCTGCTATGCGGGCCGATGCGAATGTCGCCGACCTCGCCGTTGAAAATTTCTGCTGCCATGACTACTAGAGGGTCGCTTGCCAGCTGGGCTCTTTTTCGGTTCGGCGATTCATTGCCGTTTGTTTCCGCCGGATCCTCGGCGGCTGGGATAATGAATCGCACCTTTAACGGTTTTTGAAAAAAATCGACAACAAATTCGTTGAGGATCTGCCGATTTTCTTTTTGCCGCAGCAGCGAACAATTGGCGGCATCGGTGTAGCTCAACTGCAGCTGTCCTTCGGCATCCTGCCTGACACTGTCTGCCCGTTGCAAATCCTGAGCCATCCAGACGTTACGCTCTTTGACGTAGTTGATGAATAGAAGCCAGTCCTTCCGAACATCCTTTTCATGGGGATGGAGTTTGACCGGCTTCATCTCTTGGTCCACTTTTTCGTATGCGGCAGAGTCGGGTGCAATAAGTTCCTCGGCGATTGGTTCTTCTTGTTCTGCCGCTGCATCGATGGCATTTTCCTCTTGTTCCTCGGAGGCAGGGGGGATGGGAGGTATTGGCGGTGGAGCTTGTTGTATTTCCGGACTTGGTACGGCGGTCGTCGGCTCATCCTCTTTTACCTGCACTCTTGTCGCCGGGCCCGGTAAGACCAGGGATGTCGGGGGATAAGTCGGCAGGGAGGTTAGTATTTGGTTCAGGTGTCCGAGTAGGGTCGAGACCGGGACGACATTATCCGCTTCGATGATCTTCACAAAAGAGGTCTCAAGGGTGAGTCGCGGCTGGCCGGCAAACCGCAGCTCTTCGGCCATGGCCATAAGGAGAGCCAGCTTCAGGTGCAGGGTCTCTCTGGTGTAGGCCGCGGCCAGGGTCTGCAACTCCGTCAGTTCTTCGGCCGGAAGATCGATAAGGCCGGCACAGCCATCGATTTTACACAGGAGGAGAGTACGGAAGTTGCCCATCAGATCTTCGGTAAAGCGCTTGATATCAAGACCAAAATTAAATATCTCGGCAAGCGAAGTAAGTACCACGGACAGGGAACCTTCGAGCAGTCCCTTGGTCAGTTGCAGCAGCACCTCGCGACTCACCAGGCCGAGCACCTCGACGACATCCTGACTGCTAATCCTCATTTCGCCAAAGGAAAACATCTGGTCGAGCAGGCTGAGGCCGTCCCGTACCGAGCCGCCGGCCTCGCGGACGATAAGGGAAAGGGCGGCCGGTTCGATCTCAAAACCCTCCATGGCGGCAAGTTTTTGAAAATGGTCATACAGTTCGCCGGCGCTGATCCGTTTCAACTCGTATTGTTGACATCTGGAGAGGATGGTGACGGGAATCTTGTGGATTTCCGTGGTGGCAAACATGAAATAGACGTGAGCGGGCGGCTCCTCCAGAGTCTTCAACAGGGCGTTGAAGGCCTCAGTAGTGAGCATGTGCACCTCGTCGATGATGATGATGCGATACTTTGCCGAGGTGGGGAGAAATTTGATTTTTTCTTTTAACTCACGGATCTCCTGGATGCCGCGGTTCGAGGCACCGTCGATCTCGGTGAGATCAAACGATGTTCCTGCGGCAATTTCACGGCAGGTTGGGCACTGGTCGCAGGGGCGAGCCGCCGGTTCCTCCGCCTGGCAGTTGATGGCCTTGGCCATGATGCGGGCGATGGTGGTCTTGCCGACGCCGCGGACCCCGGAGAAAAGAATGGCGTGGGCCACCCGGTTGCGGATGATGCTGTTTTGCAGGGTTCGCACCACCGGACGTTGCCCGACCACCTGACTGAAGGTCTGGGGACGGGACTTTCTGGCAAGAACGAGATAAGACATACAACACCGCGAATGGTTAGAAAAAACTGCTATGCGGACCGGTGAAAAAATGATAGCCGGGTTACCTGCGGCACACGAAGAGGGTCGCTACCGTTGCTTCCTTCCGGACCTGGCGGGGTTCGCGATTCTTTGTTGCGCAGGGCCCGGCTATCAAAGTCGAACTCATATTGTTGGCGGAGAGGGTGAGATTCGAACTCACGGTACTTGCGTACACACGCGTTCCAGGCGTGCACCTTAAGCCACTCGGTCACCTCTCCTTTTCGAATGCTCAAAAATGTGTGGTACTATGTATACCGTCATCGTCCTTTTGGCAATCAAAAAAGTCACGGCGATTTTAAAAAGGGGGATTTATGCCGAGACCCTGGCTTCGTTTCTCCTTGAAAAATTTCTTCAATAGCTCTCCACATTGGTCGGCCAGGATTCCGCCGCTTACGGCGATCTTATGGTTTTGACGCCAGTCGCTGCCGATGGCATATAGGGAAATCGCCGCCCCGGTTTTCGGGTCGGCGGCACCGTAGACCAGGCGACTTATCCGAGCCTGGATGAGCGCTCCCATACACATAATACACGGTTCGAGGGTGACATAGAGGGCGGTCTCCGGTAAACGGTAGTTGTGCAGAAGCCGGGCTGCGGCCCGGATGGCAAGAATTTCCGCATGGGCCGATGGGTCGGCAAGGTGGATCGGGCTATTGCCGGCAGCCGCAAGTAAGCCGTCTTTTCCTACCAGCACTGCACCCACCGGCACTTCGCCGTGGTCGGCAGCCTCTTTTGCCTGTTGCAGGGCGAGACCCATCCAGTATTCGTCGGTCGCTAGTTTTTGCAGAAATTCCCCATCAGTCTGCTGTAATTTATCCGGTGAATCAATGATTTTCAGGTCATCACTAACTTTTTTTTGCATTTTCCTTGCATTGCCCATATAAGTAAGTAATGGAGTTACGTTTTTGAAACATCATTTACTGTCTTGTAATCAATCGCATGTATAAGATTCTCATCTACGACTGCCTCAAGCTGACCGGTGCCAGTATGATCTCTGCTCTGCAGGACAGGTGTGAGTTGACTTGTATAACTAACGAGAATGAATTTCAAGCTGAGATTAAGACGCGACAGTTCGATTTGATCTTCCTTGATATCGATTCCCTGGAAGGTTCTCCCATGGAGCTGCTGGCACAGATTCATAACAAGGATCCTTTCCTGCCGATTATTATGGTCAGCAAGGCGGAAAAAGCGGAGATCATAGTGCAGGCAATGAACGACGGGGCCAGCGATTTCCTCATCCACCCGATTTCTCCAACCCGGATCAACATTGCCGTCGACAAGGCTATCCAGATTCGCGATCAGCGTTTCGAGATCGCCTATCACCGTCGCAAGCAGGACGTGGTCTATGATTTTAAAGACGTAGTCGCTTACAGCCGCGGGATGCAGCAGATTCTCAAGAGTCTCGAACGGTTTGCCAGGACCGACTCGACCATTCTCATTACCGGCGACACGGGTACCGGTAAATCCTTTCTCTCCGGGACGGTGCATTTCAATTCCCCGCGCCGCAAGAAACCTTTCGTCAAGATCAACTGCGCCAATATCCCCGAGGATCTTCTCGAATCCGAGCTGTTCGGCCATGAAAAAGGGGCCTTTACCGGCGCCGATAAACAGCGGATCGGCAGGTTCGAGCAGGCCAGCGGCGGCACGATCTTCCTCGACGAGATCGGGGAAATGAACATGCGCCTGCAAACCAAGCTGCTGCGGGTGCTCGAAGAGAAATCCTTCGAACGGGTGGGCGGTAATAAGACTATTTTCAGCGATGTGCGGATCATTGCCGCCACCAATAAGGATCTGGTCGGGCAGGTGGAAAGGGGCCTGTTTCGCGAGGATCTCTATTATCGCATCAACGTCCTGCCGGTCAGTCTGCCGTCTCTACGCGACCGCCGGGCCTGCATCCTGCCGCTGGCCGAGTTGCTTCTAAAAAAATGCTGCACCTCCATGCACCGCGACATCCTCGGTTTCACCGACAAGGCAAGAGAGCTGATCCAGGACTACCATTGGCCCGGCAATATCCGGCAGTTGGCCAATACCATCGAACGGGCGGTTATTCTCGAAGATGATCGCTTGGTACACTCATATAATCTGGCTCTGCCGGAGAAAGTTGTCCGTCAGCCACAGGCAATCTTCCCACCCCACGAGGTTCAGGAGAACGCCGCAAGGTCAACAGAAATGAATGAATCCCTTGCCGAACAGGAGAAGGATCTCATCTTCCGAGCCCTTGAGGAGTGCTTATGGGTGCAGAAGAATGCGGCGACAAAACTCGGCATCAGCCCCAGGGCTTTAAATTATAAAATCAACAAGCTGCAAATCACCCATCCGCATTGGCGGCGCAATAGGGTTACCGGCTGATTATTCGATCTTGGTGACCATCTCCTCAATGACATTCAGGCCGGTATGCCAGAATTCCGGGCTGTCCAGGTCAATGCCGAAAGGTTGCAGCATTTCATACGGCGAGCGTGAGCCGCCGGCGGAGAGAAGATCAAGATACTTGTCGATAAAGGGCGCCCCTTCCCGGCGATATATGCCGTACAGGGCGAGAACCAGCAATTCCCCGAAGGCGTAGGAATAGACATAGCCGGGAGTCGAGAGGAAGTGGGGGATATAGGACCACCAGATGCCGTAGTCGGCGCTCAAATGGACCGTATCGCCAAACATCGCTTTTTGGGTGCTAAGCCAATATTCACTCAACTGCTCGCTGCTCAATTCCCCGTGCTTCCGCCTCCCCTCGTGCATCAGCTGTTCGAAGCGGTTCATGGCTGTCTGTCGGAAGACGGTTGCGAAAATCGACTCCAGTTTCTGACAGATAAAGGCGCGTCGCTCCTCATCGCCTGCCAGCATTGCCAGCTGACTGTTGAAGATCAGCAGTTCGGCGAAGACCGAGGCGGTTTCCGCTAGAGGCAGCGGCGTATCGCTGTTGAAATGACCTTGACTGGCGGCAAGTACCTGGTGGATGCCGTGGCCGAGTTCGTGCGCTACCGTTGAGACATCCCGCAGATTGCCGGTGTAGTTGACCAGCACATAGGGATGCACGTCCGGAACACAGGGATGGGCGAAGGCGCCGCCGCGTTTGCCCTCGCCAAGCGGGGCATGGATCCAGTTGCGGGTAAAGAACATCTCGCCTATCTCCGCCATCCGCGGCGAAAAATCGGCAAAGGCGGTAAGGACGGTTTGCCGGCATGTCTGCCAGTCGATTCTCTTTTCCGGCAGGGAGGGCAGGGGGGCATAGCGGTCGTAATGTTCGAGTTTTTTGAGATGCAGCAGATCGCGTTTTACCCCGTAATAGCGATGTACAAGATCATACCGGGAAATCACCGCCTCTATCAAGGTGTCGACGGTAGGGTTCTGCAGCTCATTGTGCAGGTTCATGGAATCAATCCAGCCGGGATGTTTGCGCAGCCGGTCGGTGATCATCTTGTCCGCCGCTAGGGTGTTGAAGATGTGGGTGAGGATATGATTCTTGTCGGTAAGCCCGGCGGTCATCTCGCCCGCGGCACGTCTTCGTACCTTCCGGTCGGCGGCATAGAGGTCGGAGAGAACCTCTTCCTCCGTTCGCTTTTTTGCCCCGAACTTCTGCTGGCTGAGAACCTTGTCGAAGAGGGTCGTCCAGGAATTCCGCCCCACCGCCTCTTTTTCGAGGAGGAGTTTTTCTTCGATCTCGGAAAGTTGATGTGGACGGTATCTTCTCAAACAGAAAAGATAATGGCGATACGGCGCCAGGACCGGGTCGTCTAGCAAAACCTCGGCCTGCACGTCTGCCACTTGGTTCCATTCCAGTTGAAAGAACACCGTTTCCGTACCGCAGCGACTGACCAGTTCATGGATCTTTTGGTCGAGCGCCCCGGCGGCGGCATTGCCCATCCGGGTGGTGAAGTTGAGAAAAGAGAAGGTGGCGAGCTTGTTCAGCGCACAGTCGAGGGTCTCAAGCCTCCTCACCAGGAGCAGCAGCTGCGGTGCATCGAGTTCCGCCACCTTGGCATAATAGAGGGTCTTGATGGCGGTCGCCTCGGTTTCGCACCAGAGGGTATCGGAGTCGATGTACTGATCGTCGGTGCCGCTGTAGAGATCGGTGAGATTCCAAAGGACGTCGGCGGTACCGAGACTTTTGTTGGTTTCTGTCGTATCGGCCATGGTATCCTCTTGGTTAACGAAGTCCGGCGATAAACGGACCCACCGCCTCCGGGCCATGTGCATCGACCAAGCGGATGGTTTCCGAGCCGATGACCGCCATCTCCGCCTTGCCGGTAATGGCGGCAACATCCTCGCGGTTTCGAATGCCGAAACCCACCGCCAGGGGCAGCGTGGTCGCGGCTCGACACCGAGTCAGATAGGCATTGAAGTCTTCACCGAATTCCGATTGCTTACCGGTTACCCCACGCCGGGCGACGCAGTAGATAAATCCGGCGGCCGATTTGTTCAGTTCGACCATCCGCGCATCTGTTGAGGTCGGAGCGAAGATAAGCACCGGGGCTACCTGGTACTCGGTCGCCAGCTTAAAGAAATTGCCGCCCATCTCCGGCGGCAGGTCGGGGATGATCAGGCCGTCGATGCCTGCGCTCCGGCAATCCTTGAAAAATTTCTCCTCACCGTATTTAAAGACGATGTTGTAGTAGGTCATAAAGAGAAAGGGAATGTCGTAGTGGGCGGTCATCTCGGCGCCGAAGGCCAGGCAGTCGGCGATCTTGGTGCCGGCGGCCAGGCTGTCCTGGTTGGCTTTGAGGATGACCGGTCCATCGGCCATCGGTTCGGAGAAGGGGATCTGCATCTCGATGCAGTCGACGCCGCCGGCCACCATCTGTTCGATGACCTGGCGGTTGGTGGCCATGGAAGGGTAGCCGAGAACGATATGGGTCATCAGCAGAATTTTCTTATTTTCCAGCCGGCTGCGGAGTTTTTTTTCAAGTTGCATGTGTTCTCACCGTTCTTTTATTCTCAAAAGGAGGGGTTTTATTTAGCATATTCCTTGGCGCGGGCGATGATAAACGCCTTCCACGAAGGGTCATCAAAGGCGTGGGCGATGGTAAAGATATCCTTGTCGCCCCGGCCGGACTGGTTGATGATAATGGCATCGTCCGGGCTGAGACCCGGCGCTTCCTTGAAGGCCTGAACAAAGCCGTGGGTCGATTCGAGGGCGGGGATGATGCCTTCCATGCGCATGGTCAGGTCGAGGGCGGTCATGACCTCGGCATCGGTGGCCGATTCGAAGCGCACCCGCCCCTTCTCGGCAAGATCGGAGAGAATCGGGCTGACCCCGACGTAATCAAGGCCTGCGGCCACCGAATGGGTTTCGCGCATCTGGCCGTCGCTATTCTGGAGAAACATGGTCTTATACCCCTGGGCGATGCCGGGGCTGGCATCCTTGCCGCAAAGCCGTGAGGCGTGCATGCCGCTGTCGAGACCCTTGCCGCCGGCCTCGACCCCAACCAGCTGCACCTCGGGGTTGTCGAGAAAGCCCTGGAAAATACCCATGGCGTTCGAGCCGCCGCCGACGCAGGCGTAGACCCGGGCCGGCAATTTGCCGTGGCGGGCAAGGATCTGCTTTCTTGCCTCGGTGCCGATGATCGACTGGAACCAGGAGACCATCTCGGGGAAGGGGGCGGGGCCGCAGGCCGTGCCAAGGACATAGTGGGTGGAGTCGACGTTGGTTACCCAGTCTCTAAAGGCCTCGTTGATAGCGTCTTTCAGGGTTTTCGAACCGTCTTGTACCGGAACCACGGTGGCGCCCATCTTTTCCATCCAGAAGACATTGGGACGTTGCCTGAGGACATCGACCTCGCCCATATAAATGGTGCATTCCAGGCCGAATTTGGCGGCCATGGTGGCGGTGGCCATCCCGTGTTGACCGGCGCCGGTCTCGGCGATCACCCGTTTTTTCCCCATCCTCTTCACCAAGAGGCCCTGGCCCATGACATTATTGGCCTTATGGGCTCCGGTGTGGTTGAGATCTTCGCGCTTGATGTAGATCTTCGCCCCGCCGAAATGCCTGGTGAGATTTTCGGCAAAGGTCAGCGGCGTCGGTCGACAGGAGTAGGTGGACATGAGTTCCAGATACTCCTGCCAGAACTTCGGGTCGTCCTGGGCACGGCGCAGAGCAAGGGTTAGCTCGGCGAAGGTTTGATGAAGGATTTCCGGGATATATGCACCACCCCACTGACCAAAAAAACCGTTTTGTTCCATTGCGTTCTCCGTGCTGTGTCACCTGCGGACACTAGAAATGCGTTCTGATATTTGAGAGCCAATCGCCTCTGCCGGAAAGTGATTTTGGCAATTCGGCTCAATCTCCATCATTATTTGATTATGTACTTGAATGTTTGAAGGAAATTTTGCTAAGCTGAAAAATAGTTAAGAAATCGCTTTTACCTGTCATCCACCCTTTAAGGTCAAGGAGAACCGTATGGCCAGAGATGGAGTTGTTGCGAGCAGCCCGAAAATCGATTCAGAAAAAGTGTTGACCTTTCCCCGCGGCATACCAGGGTTTGAAAAATACACTACTTACCTCGTATATCACAAGGAAGAAAATGACCTGAGCGCCTACTGGCTGGAATCGACCGAACAGCCGGATGTCACCTTTACCATTGTCGATCCCGGGCAATACGGGCTCAGTTATGACCTGGAATTGACCGACGAGGAACGGGATCTCCTGCAGGCAAAAGGCGCGGAAGAGATCGGCGTTTTCATGATGCTCAGTAAAAAAGAAGGTGACGGAGCTCCTTCTCCGGCCCTGAATGCCAATATCTCCGGGCCGGTGATCATCAATCCGCGGACGCGGCTCGGCCTGCAGAAGGTCATCCACCGGGCTCGGGTGAGTGCCACGATCATTCAGAACGATTAGAAAGCCTTACGAAAGAGTTGGGGTTAAGCACCGGCCTCTTCCAGCTGTTTGCGGCAGGCAGTGGCGAAATCCTCAGGATAATGGCCGTTGATAAAGCGCAGCTGGGCCTCGCTGAAGGCTCCCGGGGCCTCGGGCAGACGGGGGAGAAAGGCATAGACGAGCGGCTGTTGCCGGTTGCTCGACGCGCCGAACCGTTTTGCATATTCAATGGAGGTCACCATTTTTGCCCCGAGACCGGCCAAGGCTTTCTGCGCCAGCAAAATGCCGGTATCGAGGGAGCGACGGGCCTCATGATCGCACTCGACGATATTGCCGGCAAGACTGCCGTCTGCTACCGGCAGGGTCATGAGTTGGAGTTCCCATTGCGAGGTCTGGGCCTTGGGGACGAAGAGCATGCTCCTGCCGTCGCTCCAGACCACCAGGCCGGCAGGCAAGTCGGTACGACCGTCCAGGCGCCGGTTGCCGGCGATAGCCGTACGGTAATCGGCAAAGAAATCGCTGCCATGCAGCTGGTGGTAATCGTCGATACAGTCGGCTATCAGATCGCCGCAACAATAGCTTTGCCGGTGCCCGACCGGATGTTCGCAACCTTCGTTGTAGATCACCACCCTCTCCGGGACCATGGCATATTGCTGGTGTACCTGCTGATGCGAGGCATGCAGCCGATAGAGCGACGGCGCAAAATCAAAGCCGAAATTCCAGCCCCAGAGGGTGACGGAGCCACCGCCATCCTTTTTCATTTTGCCGACAAGAGCCAAGCGCAGTGTCTCAAGCTCTTCCGGCAAAAGCATTCTTTGCATTGCCGGCAGGGGGATCGCCAGTTCTTCGGCAAGGCGCACAAAGGTGCGCTGGTAGTAAAGATGGCGCAGGCCGCGGATATCACCCAGGCCAAGGGCCGCTATCGAATAGCGGATGGCATCATCGGCCATGTTGGCGGCGTAATGGCCGCCGGGGATATAGGAGTTTCGCCGCAGATATTCAAAGACATGGGTGTGGCCGTCTTCCGGCCATTCGCCGACTATCTCGCTTGCGCCCTGGGCGCCGGGGCGGATGACCATGAGGATCTTGTAGCTGTCCGGCAGGTGCGGATTGTTGGCTACCGCCTCGTAGAGAGCGTGGTTATGGATAATCGGGCGTAATCTGCCGGCGGCATCCTTCAAAAAACGCAGGCCGGTAGGCTGCTCCCGGTCCCTGACAATTTCGCAGGACAGTTCGGCGAGAGCCGCCAGATCCTCTGCGTCGGTCGAACAGGTGGCTAGAGCGAGGAGAATCGGTTCCGGCAGGTGGCCCCATAAGTCATTACCAATTCCGACGATTTTCAGGCTTGCAGTTAAAGATACCTCGGCAGGCTGCCCTAGGCGAATCCTCTCCGGATATTTCGCACTGGCATCGGCCCATTCCTTGTCGAGATAGGTGCAACCCTTAAAGGGAAACGGGTTGGGAATCTCAAAGATCCAATCGGCATCGGCAACGGCGACGTTTTCCCGCGGATAGTTCCGGGCATTGTCAACCGCTTCGTCGTCGGCGGTACGCCCAAGGGTTGCGAGCCGGGTATCTTGACGAAGATTGGCAACGGCGTAGGCCGGTTTATGGATGCCATACTCAAATTTACCGGCAGGAGTGATGCATGTTCGCAGTTGTTTCACAGGGGGCATCTCCCGTTATTGATTGTGGTGCTTTATGATGCTAGGATTTGCGGGGACGCCCAGGCCTTCTCGCTCGTAATGGCTGATCCAATTTCAGTTCGAGCATATCGATAAATTGTTCGGAGCCGAATGGCCGGCCGATTCTAGTTATTCGGCGAATAGCCTCGTCGGTGTCTTCATCTTCAAGATGGAGAAATTCACTATAGGCACTTCGTTTGTCCGGAGAGAGCCACGAGGGTTCGTAGAGCAGCGGGTCGGTTGTTTCGGCAAGATGGGATCTGGCACTCGACCAGCGATATGCTTCGGCGCTCGTCACCACTCCGGTTCTCAAGGGATTGCGTTCGATATAGCGGGCCACATCCCAGAGATGTTGATCGTTTTCAACGATACAAGAGAAGAAACGATTTTGCCAGATTCGGCCGGAATGATCCAGTTTGCGGTTGAGATACTGGGTATACATCATATTGGTGAGCCCGATTCCCCGCGACAAAGCACCTTCCGTCTCCGGTACGACCAAGAGATGGATGTGGTTATCCATCAGGCAATAGGCTAAGACCTGCAACTGCTGTTTGCGGGCATTAACTCGCAGCAAGCGCAAGAAGGTCACCCGGTCCACATCATCGAAGAAAACCGTGGCCCGATTGTTGCCGCGCTGGGTGATATGGTGGGGATATCCGGCGGCTATGATACGTGCGATTCTTGGCATGGCGGCATAATACCTCTTGGAAAGCGGGTTTGCAAGAGGTTATGTGGGGGTGTCCCCAGGGTAAATAGAGTTGCATCTATTCCGCAAGTTCACCGGTTCCAGAGCGCCAGCGCCTGTTGATAAATCTGCGAACGGGATACTCCGAGGTCGGAGGCCAGCTGTCGGCTGACGTCTTTTAAAGAGAGTTCGGAGTTGTCGCGGTACCAAAGGATGAGTTCTTCCAGGGTCTGCCCCTTGGCCTCTTCCCGGGTGCCGGGACAGACAACCACGACGAATTCGCCGCGGTTCCTGCCTTCCCGGCTTTTTGCCAGGAGGGCGCCGAGCGTGCCGGACTGCAGATCCTCAAAGCTCTTGGTCAACTCCCTGGCCCAGAAGGCCTGCCTTTCGCCAAGAATTTCCAGGGCATCGGCCAGGAAATCATCGATGCGGTGCGGCGATTCGTAGAACACCACCGGGTATTCGCAGGCGGCGATGGCGGCAAGCGCTTTGCGCCGTTGTCCCGATTTGGCCGGGAGAAAACCGAGAAAGAGAAAACCGGCGGAGGTGATTCCCGAAGCGGAAAGAGCGGTGGTAAGCGCCGAGGCCCCAGGCAGCGGCACAACGGTCAAGCCGCGGTCGTGGGCCTGGCGGACGACGACGGCGCCCGGATCGGAAATGGCCGGTGTTCCGGCATCGCTGACCAGGGCGACATTTTTACCCTCCTGCAGACGAAGAAGTATTTCCTCACTGCGCTCAGCCTCTTTCTCCCGATAGTAGCTAATCAAAGGTGTCGCGATCCCGAAGTGGTTAAGGAGATTGCGGGTGTGGCGGGTGTCTTCGGCGGCGATAAGGTCGACCTCCTTGAGGATACGCAAGGCCCGCAGGGTGATGTCTTCGAGATTGCCGATGGGAGTGGGGACAATATACAGGGTCCCGTGGACGGTCCGGTGTTCGGTCATGCGCAGCTCAAGGATAGGGGAAGTGGTCGATAGCAAGGACCTGATTTTTTATACACTATGCTCAACTCTTGCGGAAATTGCATCTGCTTTCTTTTTCTACGGCGTATCGTTGTATCAATCTTTCAGGGGATGGGAGAGGTACAAAAAATTGCAAAAACAAGCAGGAAAAGGTAGCCTGAAGGTGCCCCGTTATCGGCGACAAAGATTGAGACAGAAGAAACAATTTCCTTCACTTGAGAACAGATGGTGTCTTCGCGAACAACAATATCCTGCCTTTGCATGATTCTTGCGGTCTTCTTTCTCTCCTCCTGCCGGGAAAACGAGGAGACGGTCAAAGTATCCCTTGAGAAGCGCGAGGATATCGCCTTTAAGCAGCAACTCCCTGCCATTACCTACGCCTACCTGCCACAATACGCGCATACGGAATCCTTTCAGCGTCACCACCTGCTGGTGGAATACCTGGCCGAAGAGACCGGACTTGCCATCCGCCAGGTGTTTCCGGAAACCTTTGACGATCACGTAAAAATGTTCAGCCAGGGAAAGATCGATATCTCGTTTTCCAATCCGTTCATTTATGTGCAATTGGCCAATCGCTTTGGCGCCAAGGCCATGGCCAGAATTATCGAAGAGGATGGGCGCGCCGAGTTTCGCGGCCAAATCATTGCCCGGAGGGATAACCAGGGGATCAAATCGATCAAAGATTGCCGGGGAAAATCATGGGTGGCGGTTGATCCGTCCTCAGCCGGGGGCTATCTGTTTGCTCTCGGACATTTTGTCGATCACGGGTTAAAACTGGATGACTTTAAGGAGGTGGTCTTTGTCGGTGGCAGGCAGGAGAATGTCATTCTCGGGGTTTACGCCGGGCTGTATGACATTGGTTCAATACGGGAAGGTTCTCTCAATGTAGTAAAGGACAAAATCGATATCAGCCAGATCAAGGTAATAAATAACACTAGGTGGTATCCGGGGTGGGTATATGCCTATAGCCCAAGGCTTCCCCAGGATGTGGCGGACAAGATCAGTGTGGCTCTCTTGCGTCTTGATTATAAAAACAATCCCCGGCACCGGGCTATTCTTGATGCGGCAAAGTGCATCGGCCTAGTTCCTTCCAATGACCGGGACTTTGATCCCGTCCGGGATCTGAGCAAAAAGGTGGGGCTTGATCTTGAGTGATTATCTGCCGAAATTTCTGTATCGTCTGCGGTTCAGGACCAAGATCACTCTGGGCGTAGCTATTATGTTGATCTTCTGCGGTCTGGGTATCGGTCTTATTCTGTCAGGCATGTCATCTAATGCTCTTCTTTTGGAGGGGAAAAAACGAGGCATGGCCCTGACCTCGGGCCTGGCCTTTCATCTGGCTGAACCTCTTCTCTCAATGGATCTTTTACAGATGAAAAACTCCATTGACAATATCCGCAAGCAGTATGACGACGTTATCTATATTTTTCTGACCGATGCCAGCGACAACGTTCTCACCCATACCTTTACCGGAGGTTTTCCCACCGATCTTCTCCGGGTCAATCTGGACAGCCGAAGAAAGCAACCCTTGCTTTTAACCACCGAGCGCGGGCCGATTTATGACTTCAATGCCCGGATTGTTCTCGGCGAGAGCAATCTGGGCACTGTTAGGTTGGGATTGTCAAGGAGTGACATGGATGCCCAGATCTATCGCCAACGACTGACCAGCCTCTTCAGCACCTTGGGAGTGGTAGGTTTGGGAATTGTTCTGGCTCTCTGGTTTTCGCGAACCGTGACTTCCCGTCTCAACCGGCTGAGGAAGTCGGTGGAAGAAATTGTCAGGGGCAATCTTGATGTTCAGGTCGGGTTTTCTCCGGAAAAATACTGTTGGGAACTCATCGACTGCAACCGCAGGCAGTGCCCGGCCTACGGTGATGTACGGCGGCGCTGCTGGTATCTAGCGGGCAGCCTTTGCCCGAATTGTCTGGATCGGGAGTATCCCGGCAAGATGGAGAGCTGTCGGCATTGCTCGGTTTACAAACACAATTTCGGCGATGAACTCCAGGATCTGGCAGAGGCCTTCGACGCCATGGCCATGACGGTTAAAAAGCATATCGATGAACTTACCGAGAGGGAAAAAACCATAGCCAGGCAACAAGGACTGCTGAAGACCATTATGAATGTCACGCCGGATTTCATAACCTTGCAGGACCGAGAGTTGACGTACACCTTTGCCGGTAAGGCCTTCTGCGATTATTTCAATCTGCAAGAAGAGCAGGTAGTGGGCAAGACCGATTGTGACATTTTTCCGAGTGAACAGGCTGAACTCAATCTTCGGGAAGGCAAGGAGGTGCTCCTCACGGGTCATCCTCTGGCCAAAGAAATGTGTCTCAAAAGGCTGGAGGAGCAGAGATGGTTTCATGTGGTCAAGGTCCCGGTTTATGATGAGAATAATAGTATCATGGGGGTTCTTTTGACCGCCAGGGATATCTCCATGCTGAAGAAATTCCAGGCGCAGCTTATCCAGTCGCAAAAGATGGAGGATCTTGGGCGGTTGGCCGGGGGAGTGGCCCACGAGATCAATACGCCATTGGGCATTATTCTCGGTTACAGTCAGCTTCTGATGGACGATATCAAAGATGCAGAAGTCTTGGAAGGCATGAAAATCATAGAAAAACAGACCAAGGTCTGTCGCAAGATCGTCGCTGACCTGCTGGGCTTTGCCAGAAATTCCCAGTCGGTCAGCGAGACGGTTGACGTCAATGACTCAATCCGCAATATCACCAATCTGGTTGAACATTCGTTTTTTCTGAACGGCATAAAAGTTTTGGTTGCTTTGGATGTAAATATCCCGCCCTTGACCGGTGACGAGGCGAAGCTTAAACAGGTTTGGCTGAATCTGCTCAATAACGCCGCCGATGCCATTGGTAAAGACGGAATGGTCTCGGTTCAGACGAAGCTCGACCCCCAAGGAGAAAGGATAGAGATAAGCATCGCCGACACTGGAAAAGGGATTACCAAGGCCAATTTATCCAAAATATTTGACCCATTCTTCACTACCAAGGAGGTGGGTAAGGGGACAGGCTTGGGGCTCTCGGTATCGTTTGGGATCATCAAGGAGCATGGGGGGAAAATCTCCGTGCTGAGTCCTCCTCCGGCGGAATATCTGCCGGAGGATTTCGCACAGTCCAAGCATATGGGGCCGGGGACGGTATTTATTGTCGAGTTGCCCCTTGGTTCGGCACCCATAAAATAACCAAGAATCACCCTCGTGCCCGTTGTTTTTTGTGGACTTCATCCACCAACTGCTGGGATAGAAACCAGGCTTCTTGACAATCGCCTCATTGCATCCATAAAGGCCTCTACTGCCGGGGAACGCCATTTATCCTTGTAATGGATCATCAGGACTCCGGTTTCCAGATCATCCGCCCAGCACACTCTGGCCATTTCCCCTTTTTCCACATCGACCCGTATGGCAATCTCCGGGATGATGGTTACCCCGATGCCGGCTTTTATCGTCTGCTTTATTGCCTCAATGCTGTTCATTTCAATTACGGTGGCCGGGGTCACTCGCTCAGTTACTAATGCCTGTTCGAAGACCATTCGATAGCCGCAATCACTTTTCGGAAGAAGCAGGACCTGTCCTTCGAGGTCCTGAAAATCAGCCGATTTTCGCGCGGCCAAGGGATGACTTGGGTGCGTGACAATGGCGAGGGGCTCAATGCGTAACAGCTCGGATTGAAGATTTTTCGCACCGATGCTATCGGCAAACAAAAACGCCAGATCGACCGTGCCGATTCGCAGTTCTTTCTCTAGAGAATGCATGGCGCAACTGGTGATATCGAGGCGCATCCCCGGAAAGCGCGGTTGATACTCGCAGAGGACAGGCGGCAGATAGTGCGTAGCCACGGTCTGAGGCATGCGGATTGTCAATAGACCGGAGGCCATATTTCTGCCGGTGACTTCGGCCACGGCCTCCTCCTTGATGGCGAGGAGCTTATCGGCGTAGACGAGCATCTTCGACCCTGCCTCGGTTAAACTGATCGATTTGCCTATCCTTTTGAACAGCAGGATGCCGATTTCATTTTCCAGGGTTTTTATCTGGGCGGAAACGGTGGATTGCGAGTAGTGCAGAACTTCGGCGGCCTGGTTGAAGTTCATCAGGGTAGCCACCGTCCGAAAGGTCTGCAGGCGTTGCAGGTCCATGGTGTTTGCTCCTTTTTTTAATCGAATATTCCGATAAAGATATGAAAAATTATCGTTGGACAGAGCCGAGAATTGTTTTGTATATCCTTATCTACAGGAATTATTTCGGCAACAAATTTAATCTAAATAAATGATTAATCACAAACAACAGTCCAAGGAGACAACCATGAAGGCAGATGAAAATGGCTCACCGGAGAAAATGGAACTCATCCAAATTTCGACAACACTGGTTGCTGGGGCCAATCGACGCATAATTGCCACGACCCGCGGCCATGAAATCCTTATGGATATTCCCAAAGAACGGGGAGGTGACGATGCCGGCCCGACCCCGCCGGAATGCCTAGCCATAGCTCTCGGGGGATGCATCTTAAATATCTGCCGTTTTCTGGCAATGGAGAAGCAGATTGAATTGAAAGATCTCCGTGTATCAATTGCCGGGGATGCCGACCCTTCCCGTGCCTTTGGCCTGGTTACGGATACCAGGGCCGGTTTTTCACACCTGTCGGTGCAGGTTGAGTTTTCCTCGGAACTTTCAGAAAGTGAAAAGGAGGAATTTCGTCAGGAACTCCTTGCCAGGTGCCCGCTTTGCGATACCATCGGCAATCCGACACCGCTGCAGATCAGGTTCGCGTAAATGGAGGTTGGAGTAATCCGGCACAACCTTCCTTAATAACACGGAAGGGGTACTACTTTCCCCTGCTTTTTCGAATTTGTATACGGTGATATTTGGCTAGTGCCCCCATTTTTCTTTATTGAAAACAGCCTCACGGTTTATTGGTCAAAATGAGAACCTCAGAAGGACTAAGGTTTCGTACCTCCAGAAAGGCGCAACCGTCGAACTTTACCGAGACAGTTTCGCCGAGCGCATGGGCGCCGTTGTATGAGGCACCCTGCGCAATTTGGGCGCTGTTGGCAATGACGGTAAAGCTGGAGGCCGGCGCGGAATTGAGCGCCGTGTCGACAAGGACATCAGCGCCGCGAAGTTCGGTGCCGTTACTGTTGACCACACAGAGAATCTCTTCTTCGTCGAGAATGCGCGACCAAGCAATAAGTTCGCCATTGACGGAGGGAACGAACGGAGCGCCGAAGTTCCGAAGAGGGCGCAGGTACTGTCTGCCGTAGCGCAGAGCAGGGTAGCTCTGGCGAGCCGCGATGAGGTGCCGGATCCGCTTGAAAGCAGGATGGCTTTCATTGAAGAAGTGACAGGCTGCGGTACCGAACGCACCGAAACCAGGCAGACTCATGTCCAACCCGCCGTTGCCCGATGCCAGACCATCGGCTCCATTCTTGCGGGGGTGGGGAGCACCGAACATCGTCTCGCGCAGGTACTTATCGGGACCCTTACCATAGTCGGGGAGATACTTGTCGCGCTCGCCCTTCTCGGGACCGGCAAAAGACTGCTCAGTCCCATAATAGATGCACGGGATCCCGAGAGTAAGAAGCTGGATGGCAGCCGCCGCACAGACTTGGTGATCGCTTGATGCATCGGAGGAGAAGCGAACCTTCGTCCCCGATACATGGTCGTGGTCATCGATGATTTTTACATGACGCTGAGCAGAATTGCGGTGTGAACCGAGTTTGGAGTCCCAGGGCTGCATAATCTCGAAATAGTCGGTCGCGGCCTCAAGACCCTTGGAGACATTGGTCAGGACAATGCGCGAATTGCCAATATCGAGAGTGGCATTGAGGTTGAGTTCCAGAGCATCGAGGTACTTGCCGGCATTGTCGTCTCCTCCTGCGACCTCTCCAACAAGGAAGAAATCGGCCTTGCCGAGGTTCGCTGCAAATTCCTTGATGCCGCCGCAAAAGTTACGCGCGGCTTCCTGTGGAACATGCTTGAGGGTATCGAGGCGCATGCCGTCAACGTCGGTTAGGGCAATCCAGTACTTGAAACAGCGCGTCAAGTCATTCAGTGTGGCGGAGTCGTCGAAGTTGAAGTCACGGAACGAACCGTCGAAGTCGGTGCGTTTCATTTCACAATGGTCGTCGATTATATCACCTTTGTCGAGACTCCCTTTCCCCGCGCGGGTGTAACACTCATCGCGTTGAAACTCTTCGGGCCAGACGCCAGACTCCGGGTCCGCGGCGATGGCGGGGGCGTGGTTTCCTGCGCCGTCGAGCCAGGGTCCGCGTGCATAATAGTCTGGCCACGGGCGATAGGGAGGGTTGGCCACGCCACCGTCGTAGTCCCAGTTATGACCGGAGTGGTTGAAAATCACGTCGAGGATGACGCGGATACCCCGCTGGTGCGCAGCGATGACGAGATTGACCAAGTCCTCGCGAGTACCGAAATGTGGATCCACTTCCAGGAAGTTCTGGATAGCATAGCCATGATATTCGTTGCTGTGCTTTCGTTGTTTGAAAATGGGGCCGATCCAGAGTGCAGTGATGCCGAGGTGCTCAAGATAATCAAGCCGAGAGGCGATGCCGTTGAGAGTGCCGCCCTGCCAACGCCCACCGCCGGACTCGGCCCACTTGTCCCATAGAAAGCCGACTGGCCGTGCTGAGTTGGGTGGTTTGGTGTAGTCGAAAGGGGGTCTCCCAATATCGAGACCGTCGCTAAAACGGTCGGGCAGAAGAAAGTACAGGACTTCGCTTGCCCAGTCGACAGGAGATGGATAGTACGGGATGTCTTTTCCTGCTCCATCGACGCGAAAAATTGCGCGACGTGGAAGGGGCATGGATCGGATGGCCTTCGGGGTGGCTTTCAGCCCTTGGTGCATGAATGTCATAACTATCCTCCTTCTTTAAATATTAAGGTGATTGGCAACTCTCCCAAGATGTTGATTTTTAGTGATTATTTAAATGAGCCTCTGGTCGTTTCTTAAAATCGATGAAATCGACCGACTGCTTGACGAAAAAAGTTGCACATCGCGTGCGGTGTATTGTGTAAGTCCTTTGCATATGATCGCGGCAAGCGGCGGTCAACGGTGAAATAACCGGCTGGCCGAGAGTTTGCAGCTTTAAGAACGCGGCTATTTCCAGTCCGGTTTATTGACTTGTGTACGCCCGGCATGGGCGTGATCTTATGGGGTGCAAGTCCCCTGTATGTAAACCCTGTTACTGTCGTGATGACAGGAACATAAATACTAGCCGAAAGCAAGGGCGGTTTCGTGAGGA
>Ga0118677_10001113_pt1 | contig 57619 bp, 47 predicted proteins | sample AliMusrvi5mmetaG_FD_86154 | JGI IMG/M metagenome (GOLD analysis project Ga0118677, IMG submission 86154)
GTCAGGATGTTGGTGCCGGCGGGGCTTACGAGCGAGAGCGTCTCGCCTTTGCGGGCAAGGTTGCCGCTCGACCATGCCGTCAGGTTGATGGAGTTGGTCGCGTAGAGCGTGGCGAAGGCTGCCGGATTTTTTGCGAGCACCAGGCGTGCGCCAGCGGGCAGCGTGAAGGGCGCGAACGTGTGGTCGATGCCGGCGGCGAAACGGACGCCCTCCAGATTGAGCGAGGCCGCTCCCGTGTTGCGCAGCTCGAGCCAGGCGAAGTCGTCGTTGACGAATGGACTGCCCGCGGCGGGGGACGGCGGGGCATACATCAGTTCGGTGACACGCAAGGACGAGTAGTCAACCGGAAGACGGTAGGCGGAGAGTGAGGCCGCCGAGAGGGCGCTCCAATCTGTGCCATCGTAGGCTCGTGCGAGAACCGTGAGAGCATTCGTGACTGTGACATCGGCGCGATAGGCGGTGGATAATGCGGGGTCGACGACCGTCGTCAGGGAGAGGTCGAAATAGAGATCGGAACTGGTCGCGTTGCACTGGTGCAGTTCGACGGCCAGCACATGGAGATTGCCGAGTTCGCACTGCAGGGCGCGGGCGGCGCGGCTGGCGTGGGTGGCAAGCTCGCTGTCAGTGGATCGGCTGATTGGCTGCCCGGTGCGCCTCAAGCGCCCCTGGTCTCCCGTCTGCGCATGGCCTTGGATGCCAAGGCCCAGGGCTTTCGCGTCTCGGCGCGCGCCGATCAGCGCCTGGTGCTGTCCGGCAATCTAATTGCCCGGCTGGTGGATGCCAGGCTGACCCTGCGCGGCGCATTGGTGGCGGACCAGGCGCTGTTTGTGCTGCCGGACGACACCGCGCCCAAACTGGGCGACGATGTGGTGGTCCGCCAAGCCAAGCCCGGTCCGGCCGCCAAGGCAGCCACGGCACCGCGGCTGGTACAGACGGTGATTCCGGACCTGAACATCACGCTCGATCCCGGTGCCAACTTCCAGTTGCAGGGCCACGGCATCAGCACGCGTCTGGCCGGGCTGTTGACCCTGAAAGCCGAGGGCCGCGATGCGCCGCCGCGCCTGACGGGCGAGCTGCGCACCGTCAACGGAACTTACCGAGCCTATGGCCAGCGCCTGAATATCGAAGAGGGCACGCTGCGCTTTTCCGGCGCCTATGACAACCCGGCGCTGGACATACGCGCGCTGCGCCCAAACCTGACCCAGGTGGTGGGTGTGCAGGTGGGCGGCACGGCGCAGCTTCCGGTGGTGCGCCTGTATTCCGATCCGGACCTGCCCGACGCTGACAAACTGTCCTGGTTGCTCTTGGGGCGCGCCAGCAGCAATGCCGGCGCCGAGGCGGCCATGCTGCAGCAGGCGGCCCTGGCCCTGTTGTCGGGCAAAGGTGCCAGGCCCATGGATGGGCTGTACAACGCACTCGGGTTGGATGAGGTTTCCCTGGGCCAGACCGCCACCACCAACCTGGATGGAAGCAGCAGCACCGAGGCCACGGTCAAGTTAGGCAAGCGCATCTCGCGCGACTTTTATGTGGCCTATGAGCGCAGCCTGGCCGGCGCCATGGGCACGTTTTATGTGTTTTATGATCTGTCCAAGCGTTTCACCCTGCGCGGCGAATCCGGTGCCCAGAGTGCGGTAGACCTGATCTTTACCACCCGTTACGACTAGCTGCTGCACAACATGGTGGAAAATCATGGCTGCCGACCCAAAAAAACCAAAACCAAACGCCAACCGAATGTTTACCTACATCCTAGAAAACTTTGACTACGCCCCGCGCCGTGTAATGGGCCTGTTGGCCCTGGTGTGTGCCTGCATGCTGGCCTTCGGCATGTATTTGCAGCATGTGCTGGGCCTGGAGCCTTGCCCGATGTGCATAGTCCAGCGCTATGCCGATTTTCTGGTGTTGATTTTTGCCATCCTTGTGGCGTCCACCGGCAAGCGTGCGCTGCAGCTTGGATCGAGCTTCCTGCTGCTGATATCGGCCTGTGGTGGTGCCTTTGTGGCCGCCCGCCAGAGCTGGCTGCAGTGGTATCCGCCCGAGGTGGTGTCCTGCGGGCGCGACCTCTACGGCATGATTGAAACCTTCCCGCTGCAGCGCGTGTTGCCCATGATTTTCAAGGGCAGCGGCGACTGCTCCAAGGTCGATTGGACCTTTCTGGGCGGCTCGATCGCCAACTGGTCCTTTGTCTGGTTCTGCTTTGCCGCAGTCGTTGCCTTGACGCTGCTGCTGCGCCAGGCACGGCGCTAATCAAAGCTTCTTGACCAGCACCTGGCTCTTGCGGTCCCAGTTGTATTTGCGTTTGCGCGCCTCGGGCAACCAGTCCGGGTCCACCTGTACAAAGCCGCGCTTGATAAACCAGTGCATGGTGCGGGTGGTCAGCACAAAAATGCTGTCCAAGCCGGAAGCCTTGGCGCGCTGTTCCACCCGCTTCAAAACTCGCTCGCCATCGCCCTGGCCCTGCACATCGGGCGATACGGTCAGCGCGGCCATCTCGGCGGTGCGGGCCTCAGGATAAGGGTAGAGCGCGGCGCAGGCAAAGATCACACCGTCGTGTTCGATGATGGTGTAGTTGCCGACATCGCGTTCGATCTCGGTGCGGCTGCGCTTCACCAGCGTGCCGTCTTTTTCAAACGGCTCGATCAGCTGCAGAATGCCACCCACGTCGTCGGCCGAGGCCTCGCGCAGTTCCTCCAGCTTTTCGTCCACCACCATGGTGCCTATGCCGTCGTGTACATAGACCTCCTGCAGGATGGCGCCGTCCACCGAGTACGGAATGATATGGCTGCGCTCCACGCCGTTCTTGCAGGCCTTGACGCAGTGCTGCAGGTAAAAGGCCACATCGGTGGGTTGGTTGGCAGCGGGCAGGTCTTTGAGCAGGCGCTCGGCGGCTGCCAGCGGCAGCTCGGTATCGATCGGGTTGTCCTCGCCCGCGGGCTCTGTGGGTTGCACGCGGATGCCGGGTACCTCGGTCAGAAAGATCAGTTTGTCGGCCTGCAACGCAATCGCCACCGAGGTGGCGACTTCCTCCATCGCCAGGTTGAAGGCGTCGCCGGTCGGCGAAAAACCAAAGGGCGAGAGCAGCACCAGCGCGCCCATGTCCAGCGTCTTGATGATGCCCGCCGTATCGACCTTGCGCACCAGTCCGCTGTGCTGAAAATCCACCCCGTCCACAATGCCCACCGGGCGCGCGGTCAGAAAGTTGCCGGAGATGACCCGCACCGTGGAGTCGGCCATCGGCGTGTTCGGCAGACCCTGGCTAAACGCCGCCTCAATTTCGTAGCGCAGCTGGCCTGCAGCCTCTTGTGCGCAGTCCAGCGTCACCTCATCGGTAATGCGCATGCCGTGGGAATATTTGGCCGCATGGCCCTTGGCCTGCAGTTGCTCGGCCACCTGCGGTCTAAAACCGTGCACCAGCACGATCTTCACGCCCATGCTTTGGATCATGGCCAGGTCTTGCGCCAGGTTCTGCAGTTTGCCCGCTGCAATCGCCTCACCGGCAATGCCCACCACAAAGGTCTGGTGGCGGAACTTGTGGATGTAGGGTGCCACCGATCGGAACCAGGGCACGAAGGTGAAGTTAAAAACTGAGGACATGGGGTAAGGCCTGGCTGAGGTGACTTGGAAAATGCAGGCTCTAAATGTAGCGGATGGGTTCTGATGTTTTGTCTGATCGATGGCGCCGGCTAATCCGGATTGCGGCACTGACCCACGCCGCTATCGCCGCGCATCCAACAGGGGCTAGGCGAAATGACATCGGGTGTGGGAATGCCCTCCATGTCGATGCGGGCCACGCGGGTGTCAAAAGCGCGCACACCGCCGGCGTCGAGTTGCAGGCGCAGCACCCAGCCAATGCGCTGCTGGTCGTTGTCGGTCTCCTTCATCACGAAGTTGCCCACGCTGTAGATGATGGGCTTGCCGTGGTATTGCTCTATGTCCTGCGTCACGTGCGGGTGGCCGCCTATGACGGCATCGGCTCCGGCATCGACCATGAGCCTGGCCAACTGGTGCTGGCGAGCGTCGGAAAGTGGCTCGTTCTCCCAGCCCCAATGCATGATGGGAATCACCAGATCGGCATGGTGCACGCTGCGGGCGGCGCGGATATCGGCCACCACCTGCTCGTCCTCGCTCCAGGCACTGCCCGGCGCATCGGCATCGGCCTCAAAGCTGCGCGGCATGAATTCGTTGTAGCCCAAGAGGGCGATGCGCAGGCCTTTGCGTTCGATGAGAAGCGGGGTATGTGCCTCTTGCAGGGTATGGCCGCCACCGAAGTAATCCAGCCCGGCGCTGTGCAGCAGGCCCAGCATCTCGGCAAAGGCCTCGCGGCCGTAGTCGCCCGAGTGGTTGTTGGCCAGTGCCATCGCGTCAAAGTGGCGCTTGAGAACGGGCAGGGTGCGAGGATGGGCGCGGAAGGTGAAATTCTTCTCGCCGGCCGCGCCCGTGGTGGCCACCACGCATTCGAGGTTGCCCAGGCGGATGTCGGCCTTGTTGAACAGCTTGGCAAAGGCCGCGAACGGATCTTGGCCTTTTTCAATCATGGCACCTGCCGTGTCGTCGAGCACGATGTCACCGGCAAATACCAGGCTCACCGGTGCTTGTTGGGCGATTGCCGTTGCCAGGAGGCAGAGTGTGGACGCGAGTGTCAGTCCGAGTTGGCGGATGGTGCGCTTCATGTTGCGGCGTCCTTTAGGCTGCATTGGTATTGCAGCTCGCGCTCGGCCGGGCCTGCGTAAACAAACTGCCGTCCGGTCAGTGTGGTGCCGATTGGAAAGGGTGGCAGGTAAGTGGCTTCCTGCACCAGCACCGCCTGGCGCCTTGTTTCTACATAGGCATAGACCTTGATGCTGTCCACCTGCGTCGCATTGCCCACCATGACCGCCTTGAAGCGAAAGCGCCCGCCCACGTCTACCGACTTCACTGGGTAAGGGTTCGCTACCGGCGTGGTATGCAGCGTCTGGGTGCTGCCGCCATAGGTCATTTCACACAGCAACAGGGGGGCGGCCTTCAGCGCGGGAATGGCGAAGAGCGTGACCAGGCAGGCGAGCCACGGTTTTTGATGAATAGATAGCATGCGGGGATTGTGCCGTGTTAGCGCCTGCCGCCTGGGCAATGCCTGTGCATAAAGTGGCGTGAACGGGTAAATTGAAGATTGAGGTGACGCGGGGATAATCACCGGGTGAACGAACCCCTTTCCCCATCCCCCACTGTGCCCCTGCACATCGAGTTCCCCGAGTCCCTGCCGGTGTCGGGCAAGCGCGACGAGATCATGGAGGCCATGCGCCAGCACCAGGTCATCATCGTCTGCGGCGAAACCGGCTCCGGCAAGACCACGCAGTTGCCCAAGATCGCCCTGGCCATGGGGCGCGGCAAGCTGAATTACCCGCTGACCCTGCCCGACGGACGCCCAGCGCCGCGCGCCAAGATGATCGGCCACACGCAGCCGCGTCGCATTGCCGCCAGTTCGGTGGCCAAGCGCATTGCCGAAGAGCTCAAAACCCCGCTGGGTGATGTGGTGGGCTTCAAGGTGCGCTTCCAAGACCGACTCAGCAAGGACGCTTCCGTCAAGCTGATGACCGACGGCATTTTGCTGGCCGAGACGCAGACCGACCCGCTCTTGAGCGCCTACGACACCATCATCATCGACGAGGCGCATGAGCGCAGCCTGAACATCGACTTCCTGCTGGGCTATTTGCGCCAACTGCTGCCGCGTAGGCCTGACCTGAAGATCGTGGTGACCTCGGCCACGATTGACGCGGACCGTTTTGCGCGGCATTTCGCGTCAAAGGCCGGACCTGCCCCCGTCATCATGGTGTCGGGGCGCATGTTCCCGGTGGAGCAGCGCTACCGGCCCTTTGAGGAATCGCGCGAGTACGACCTGAACTCGGCGATTGCCGATGGCGTCGATGAACTCTGGCGAGATGCCCACAACGCCGGTGACATCCTGGTCTTCCTGCCCGGCGAGCGCGAAATCCGCGAGGCCGCCGACCACCTGCGCCGACATTTAAGCCACCAGCCCCTGATGCGCAATGCCGAGGTGCTGCCGCTGTTTGCCCGCCTGTCGCCGGCCGAGCAGGACCGCATTTTTGACGGCCACACCGGGCGGCGCATTGTGCTGGCCACCAATGTGGCGGAAACCTCGCTCACCGTTCCGGGCATCCGTTACGTGATCGATGCCGGCACGGCGCGCGTCAAGCGTTACAGCTTCAGAAGCAAGGTGGAGCAACTGCTGGTGGAGCCCATCAGCCAGGCCGCAGCCAATCAGCGCGCCGGTCGCTGCGGCCGTGTCGCCAACGGCATTTGCATACGTTTGTACGACCAAAAAGAATTCGAGGGCCGCGAGCGCTTTACCGATCCGGAAATTTTGCGAAGCTCGCTGGCCGGGGTAATTCTGCGCATGAAGTCGCTGCACCTGGGCGTGGTGGAAGACTTCCCGTTCATCGACATGCCCTCGGGCCGGGCCATTGCCGACGGTTACCAGTTGCTCAACGAGCTGGGCGCGGTGGACGACGCCAACGAGATCACCGCCTTGGGCCAGGAGCTGTCGCGCCTGCCGCTGGACCCGCGTGTGGGTCGCATGATTCTGGAGGCGCGCAGTCGCAGCGCGCTGGACGAGGTGCTGGTGATTGCCTCGGCACTCAGCGTGCAGGACGTGCGCGACCGGCCCATGGACATGCAGCAGCAAGCCGACCAGGCGCACGCCAAGTTTGATGACGAGAAGAGCGAGTTCAGCGGCTATCTGAAGCTGTGGAAGTGGATTCACGATGCCCGTGGCGAGCGTCATCCCACCGGTGCCAGCGGCGTGGTCGGCCAGCACAAGGTCACGAATCGCCAGTACGAGCAGTTGCTGCGCCAGAACTTTGTCAACATGCGTCGGGTGCGCGAGTGGAAAGACATCCACACCCAGCTGCACACCGTGGTGGCCGAGCACAAGTGGCGGCTGAATACGACACCTGCCAGCTACGAACAGCTGCACCTGAGTATGCTGTCTGGCCTCTTGGGCAATGTGGGCTGCAAGCTCGAGACCGATGGCGCCTCCGGCGAATACCTGGGTGCGCGCTCAATCAAGTTTTACCCGCATCCGGGCGCGCATCTGGTGAAGAAGCCGGGGCGCTGGATTGTGGCGGCCGAGCTGGTGGAGACCACGCGGCTGTTTGGCCGTGGGATTGCCGCGATTGAGCCGCCGTGGCTGGAGCAGGTCGGCGGCCATTTGCTCAAAAAACAATTGCTGGACCCGCATTGGGAAAAGAAGGCGGCCGAGGTGGTGGCACTCGAGCGCGCCACGCTGTATGGCATCGTGGTGTACAGCGGCCGGCGTGTGAACTACGGCCGTGTCGACCTGGTGGGCGCGCGCGAAATCTTTATCCGTGAAGCCCTGGTGAACCACCAGTGGGAAACGCCATTGCCCTTCCTGGCGGCGAACCAAAAGCTGGTCAAGCAGGTGGAAGACCTGGAGCACAAGGCGCGCCGCCAGGACGTGCTGGTGGACGACGAGCTGATCTACGCCTTTTACGACCAGCAGCTGCCCGCCGACGTGTGCAGCGGCTACAGTTTTGAGAACTGGTACCGCGAGGAATCCAAGAAGCCGCAATACAACCCGCAGATGGCGGGCGGGCGGCGCGAGTGCACGCTGTTGCGGCTGACGCGGGAGGAGCTTATGCGCCATGAGGCAGCGGGCATCACCACAGCCAGCTTCCCCAAAACCATTCGCTTAGGGGGTGTGGACTGCGCCGCCACCTACCTGCACGAACCCGGCGACGCGCACGACGGCCTGACCGTCACCGTGCCGCTGTTTGTGCTGAACCAGGTCAACGAGGAGCGCTGCGAATGGCTGGTGCCCGGCATGCTGCGCGAGAAGATTCAGGCGCTGATCAAGACCCTGCACCAGCGCCCGCGCTCGCGCCTGGTGCCGTTGCCGGACACCGCATCCAAGTTTTCCGAGTTGCTAAACGAGCCGGAGCGCTTTGGCTCGGGCGGCCTGACCGACGCGGTGCTCAAGCTGGTGCGCGACGCAACCGCCGTCGACGTGGTAAAGGCCGACATCAAGGTCGACATGCTGACACCGCATTTCTTCATGAACTTCCGCGTGGTCGATGAACATGGCCGCGTGCTCGGGCATGGCCGCAACATCGGCGCGCTGAAGGCCGAATGGGGCAAGCAGGCGCGTGGCGCTTTCCAGGCGCTGGCCAATTTGAAGCTGGGGCAGGGCGCAGCATCGGACGCGGATGCCAATGCGACACGACCGGCAGGACGCGCAGGCGGTGCTGCCCTGGTGTCCGCGCCTGCCGTGCAGCGTGGCGTGCGGCCGGGCAACGCAGCTTCCAGCAAGGCGGGCAGTGCGCCACCGGTTGCCACTGAAAAGCGACACACCGCCTGGACCTTTGGCGAGTTGCCCGAGCTGCTGGAGATCCGCAAGGGCGGCCAGACGCTGATTGGCTTTCCAGCCTTGATCGACGCGGGAGACGCCGTCACCATCGAGGTCTTCGACGAGCCCGAGACGGCCCATGCCAAGCACCGCGCCGGCCTGCGCCGCCTGTTTGCGCTGCAGATCAAGGACGCGCTGAAATACCTGGAAAAGAACATCCCCGAGCTGCAAAAAATGGCCGTGACCTTTATGCAGGTCGGCAAGACCGAAGGCAAGGACAGCGCCACTTCCGGCGGCACGATTGAAGAGCTGCGCGAGCAGATCGTCGCGCTGGCGCTGGATCGTGCCTTCCTGATCGAACCCCTGCCCACCGACGAATTCGCCTTCAAGAAGCGGGTGGAAGAGGGGCGCGGCCGCCTGACATTGATTTCGTCCGAGGTGGCCCGCCTGGCCGGCGTCATCCTGCTGGAATACGCCACTGCCGCACGCAAGATCAAGGACAGCAAGGCCGCCGGTGAGGCTGCGGTCGACGCGGCACAGCAGCTGCAGCGTTTGATGCCCAAACGTTTTTTACACGCCGCACCCTGGGACCGGCTGCAGCACCTGGCGCGCTACCTCAAGGCGATTACCTTAAGGCTAGACAAATACCGCGCCGACCCGGCTCGCGACATCACGCGGCTGGCCGAGCTGCGCCCGCTGGAGCAGCGCTACTGGCGCTTGGTGGCCGAGCGCAAGGGCGTGGTGGACGACCGCATGCTCGAATTCCGCTGGCTGCTGGAGGAGCTACGGGTCAGCTTCTTCGCGCAGGAGTTGCGCACGCCGCAGCCGGTCAGCGTCAAGCGGCTGGACAAGGCCTGGGCGCAGCTGGCTTAAGGTATTCGCAGAAGCCGGCTCCACTTGCTGTAAAGCGCACACTACCCATGGTAGCCTTGACAAATGAAATGGGAATGCAAAAACGGGAGTACAATTTTTTACATTTGTCGTTCGTTTTTTACTTTACAAAATTTCTTGGTAGGTATTTAATAATAGCAGAAAAATAACTTATTTTAAATATTAAATTCCAGCGCGTTGTTGATGCATGAAAATGCATGGTTGATGAATATAAATAGGTTTTTGTTGGAGGTTGCAAGTTGAAAAATTCCGTATCACATGCTTTCCCAAGGCTTGGCAGCTTCGCCAAGTGCAGGCGCGGATTCACGCTCATTGAGCTGATGATTACCGTTGCGGTCATTGGTATCCTGGCAGCAATTGTGATGCCGTCCTATACCGATTATGTGACGCGGGGCCGGATAACCGAATCCGTATCCGGACTCTCCGATATGTCGGTGAAAATGGAACAATTCTTCCAGGATAATAGAACCTATGTCGGAGCCTGCACGGCCGGAACCGTGGCGCCACTTCCTGCATCCAGCAGTTATTTCAGTTACAGCTGTTCCGTTCTTTCTGCCAATGCGTACACTGTCAATGCAGTCGGTGCTGGTTCGATGGCAAATTTCGGCTATTCGATAGACCAAGCCAATACCCACGTCACCACTTCACTGCCCACCGGCTGGAGTGGGGTAAATAATACCTGTTGGGTTCTGAAAAGAGATGGATCGTGCTAAAGGCCAGCAGCCTAAGAAAGGGCTTCACGCTGATCGAATTGATGATCGGTATTGCCATTATGGCCCTATTGCTCGCTCTGGCTGCTCCTGCATTTTCTACTTATTCCGAAAATGCCAAGTTGCGTGGTATTTCAGGAAGCTTTCTGGCCAGTGCGCAAACCGCACGTACCGAAGCCATACGCACCAACCAATCGGTACAAATACTTCTCACCACAGATAATCCTGTCGCGGCGAATGCGGCAACCACGAATCTAAGTGCAAGTGCCGGAAGCTGGATAGTCCGCGCCCTCAGCAATGACCCGACGCCGGTATACCGTTTTGTGGATGGCAAAAGCGCCATGGAGGCATCTGGCCGTGCCGATGGCACTTCCAGCGTGCAAGTAAATGCCGTATCGAACGGTGTTGCAACGCCAGCAATTACCTTTAATGGTGCCGGTAGTACCTCGCTTGGAGCCGCCTGGACCGTCAATTTCACCAGTACAAAGGGCGCCTGTGCGCCGTCTGGGACCGTGCGTTGTCTGCGTGTACAAGTCACGGTTAGCGGGCAAATCAAGGCATGTGATCCTGCAGCAACCGGAGCGGGGGATACCCGCGCGTGCTAAGGAGTGGGCATGAAAAGTGAAAATCGACAAAAGGGAATGTTACTGGTCGAAGTGTTGGTAGCACTGCTGTTGTTTGTGGTGGGAATCCTGGGCCTGGTCAAGGCCATGGGCATCAGCCAAAAGGCCATGGCAGATACCGCCAGTCGTTCGGAGTCGTCCACCTTTGCCAGCGATATGGTGCAGAAAATACGCGTGGCTGCCGATACCAGTAGTCTGGCTGCTTTTCAGACTTCACTCCAAAGCTTTCAGCATCTGGAAATCAGCACCAGTCCCTGCATATTTTCTGGAACGCCCTCCGCCAATGCGCTGGTAACGGCATGGGCTACCGACGTGCAGTCCGGCCCCCACCACCTGCCGGGTTCCTCCGCCAGCATGCAGCAAATTCTGGTCGATACCTCCGCCACAGGATTCAATAAAATTACGGTGACGGTGTGTTGGAAGGGCCCCAACGATACTCAGTTGCGCAGAAACACTTATTCGGCCTATGTGAATGCAAATTTCTAAACATCACAGCTGGCGTGGAAAAAGCAGTCCACGCACAACGATCCGTGGCTTCTCCATCATTGAGTTGCTGATCGGTATGGTGCTTGGTTTGCTGGCCATCATCGCTATTTTCCAGATTATGTCGGTATGGGAATCGCGCCGGAGAACCATTACCGACGGCAATAGTGCACAAATAGCCGGAGAAATTGCCAACCTTGAACTGGAGCGTGATTTGGACCAAAGTGGTATGGGATTTGGAAATGTCAGCGCCGCAACCATCGGCTGCTCGGTAGCGGTACACAACGCTAGTCTCGCTACCGCCGATTTCTCGATTCGCTTTTCACCGGTTGAAATTATCAATGGCGCCAACGGCGCGCCCGATACCATCAATGTTCTGTATGGGAGTTCGGCCTTTTCTAACAATATCCAGAAAGTGGAGTCATCCAGCAATACCACCAAGGTGCTTCAGTACCGGGCCGGTTTCAATATGGGCGACCTGGTGGTGGTTGCCGGCAATTCGCCGGTCGCTTGCACCTTGTTTGAGGTCACCGACAACACGGTGAATGATGCCAAGACCATAGGGCATGGCACTGCCAGCTACACCAGTTTTTATACCGGCGCGTCGGTCACCCCATTGATGAATTCCGCCACCGCGGGCGTGGCCTACACGACCGGTGAAATTTATAATCTGGGGCCCAATGCCCAGCGCACGCAATGGAGTATTTCCAGTGCTTCGGTGCTGACTCGCATCAACAGCCTGCGCGACAGCACGGTCTCAGAGGTTTCTGAAGGGGTGGTCGATCTGCAGGCGCAATACGGCGTGGACGGCAGCGATGGCAGTGCGCCCAACGGACATATAGAGGCTTCCGAGTGGACCAACACGACACCAACCGACTGGAGCAAACTGCTGGCGGTGCGGGTTGCAGTGCTGGCGCGCAGCAGCCAGTTGGAAAAAGATACGGTTACGGTCAACGCACCTGCATGGGCCGGTAATTCGATTCCCTTTGTGATGCACAACCTGGACGGTAGCACCGGCAGCACCTCGGTCATTGCCAATGATTGGCACCACTATCGCTACCGTGTCTATGAATCCACGGTGCCCATGCGCAATATGATCTGGGGCAGTACGTCATGAGTAGGCGGGCATTCATGGCGCCGGTTGCGGCCAGGCAAAAGGGCATTGTGCTAATTGTTGCCATTATTGCCGTGTTGGCCATGACCTTTGCGGTGCTGGCCATGTTGCGCTCCAGTGCCGGCAGTCTTGGCATTGCAGGTAATCTGGCATTTAAAAAGAATGCAACCTCGGCCGGTGATTTGGGTGTCGAAGAAGCCCGCACTTGGTTGACTGCGCAAACCTCGTACACCTTGTCCTATGACCAGGCGCCGGGCTATTTTTCAACCGGTATGAGCAACTTTGACCCGCTGACCTACGCCTGGTCTGCTGGCACCAATGCGGTGGAGGCGACCGCTGACGACGGCTCCGGAAATCGCGTTATGTATGTGATTCACAGGCTGTGCTCGCTGACAGGTTCCTTCAATCTGCCAGGTCAGTCCTGCGTGCGCCCCTCCAGCCTGAATGCAGTCGGTGCCGGCAGTCCGATTGGTGCCGGTGGTGGGGGAACTGCCGGTCCGGCGGTGGTGATACCAAGGCCTTACTTCCGGATTACTTCGCGCATTGAAGGTCCGCGCAACACGCTCAGTTATGTGCAGGTGATCATCTATTGATTGGGATTAAAAATGATGAATAAATCACTGCTTTCTGGTGGCAAAAATCTCCTGATGATGGCCCTGGGTTTCCTGGCAGCCATGTCGGTCGGCCCTGCGTCTGCCACAGACATTTTTACCCAACCCTTGACAAACAATGCCGCGGCGAATGCCCCGCCCAACATCATGTTGCTGATGAATACCTCCGGCTCCATGGCATACAGCCATATGCCGGACCAAATTGAAGGGGATTTCATCAGTCCGCCGGTGGGTTACAAAAGCTACCAGTGCAACTCTATTTATTACAATCCGAATACCACCTACGGATTGCCCGTGGGTTCGGATGGTAGCAATTTGGCGGAGGCTGTGTGGCCTTCTGTTCGATATAACTACTATTCAACTAACACCAGCGTGGTTGATATTTCTGCCAAATTTCAGGCCTATGACCTGAGCACGCGCAGTAACCAGACAAGTGGTGCCTACGACCTTGCACAACCTGCCTATTATTATGTGTACTCTGGATCTGAGACATTAAGTTATAGCAGCCTGCCCTGTACCCAGGTAGACACCGGGGCGAGCGCCGCCACGCCGGGCGGCGGCACTTGGACACGCAAAATTGTGGGTGCTACATCGGGTATTTACCCGCATATCGATGAACGGCAGAACTTTGCCCGTTGGTATGTGTATTACCGTACCCGCATGTCCATGGTGAAGACTAGCCTTGGTTTGGCATTTGCGCCCATCACCAGCAGTTACCGGGTAGGCTTTGTTTCCGCCGATCCAGGTACACCAGTTGCTGCCCAATCCTTTTTTCCCGCCGCAGACTTTACCAAGGACAATAAGGCGGCCTGGTACTCAAAAATATACGCACAGATACCTGCAGGTCCATCCTCCATGCGCGAAGGTCTGGCACGAGTAGGGCGGTATTATGCCAACAAACACGATGGTATTAATTTGGGTATGGATGACGACCCGGTGCAATATGCCTGCCAGAACAACTACACCATGATGACCACCGATGGTTATTGGAACGTGGCTGCTGAGACGGCCGGACCGGTGCAACTCGACGGCAGCACCCTGGTCGGCAATCAGGACGGAAGCTTTACTGGTGAAGCTGGAAATACGCCCTATGGCGTCTGGGATGGCGGCTCCACGACGACGGTGACGACGAATAACCAAAGCAATGCGTATGCTTATGGCGCTTGCACCAGCTCCTACGTGACTAAAAGTACGCAGCAAACCACGCAAGATATTACGGGTGTTTTGCAAAGCACGACCCAGCAGCAATTAAAGACCGATCAATGGCTGAAAACGACGCGCCAGTATCTGCAAAGCACCAATATCAATTTGCAATCCACCAGCCAGACCCAGATGCTGCAGCAGCAAACCAGCCAGAAGACGGTTCAGAATTTGCAGAGTTCGGTGCAAAATAATCAGAGTCAATCGCAGAGCCTTCAGGTGACTTACCAAAGTCTGAGAACGGATACCCAGAATTTTCAAATCGTCAACAACTATACCAAGACGGTTTCCAATACCTACAAGTCGACCAGTCAGACCACCAGTTCGACCAGTCAGGTCAATGTGGACACCCAGCAAAACATCAAGACCACAACGCAGAATCTGCAAAGCACCAACCAGTATCTGAAAACTACCAGTTTTGTGACGCAGACCCAGTCAACTCCGATGACGCAAAGCACGACACAACAGGTGCTGCAATATTCTTACACCACGCAGCTCTTCACTTACAGCGGCCTAACCGAGTTATCTACTCCGTCGGCAAGCTGCACAGCCAATCCCCCTACCATATCGTGTTTCACCGCCACTACGGCCAATGTACTGGCGACATCCTGTGCGGCCATAGCGCCCAACGCCGGCAACAGTTACGTCCAGACCCATTGCACGCAGACACCGGTGTCCAGTTGTTCAGGCGTCGGCTGCCTGACGCTGAGCACCGGCCCGACCGTTAATTCGGCCTGTGTTGCCGCCGCGGCCAGTTTGACCAATGCTTACACCAACATCTCCTGTACTCCTGCGTCCGTAGTGACAACCAATGTGGTTTCGTGTAGCCCGGGCACCAGCGGATTGGTTACGACCACCTGCCCCACGCCGGCCGCAGCGGTCACAGCAGCCAGCCCCACGGCTTGCGTGGCAAGCGGCCCGACCGCCCTGAACGGCTTTATTACCACTACCTGCCCAGTCCCTGTGGTGACGACGAATGTGCCCATTGCAGGAACCTGTGTGCCGGTGTCCACGGGTGTCGCACCCAATTACATCACTACCTCCTGCCCATCACCCGTGGTGACCGGGCCGAGCAGCGGCGTAGCCTGCACTGCTGCGGCTGGCACCTCACCGAACTACATCATTACCACCTGTGCGCTGAGTGCCAAGGTCAGGACCCATGCTGCTAGCTGCACCGCCAGCAGCTCGACCGCGGCCAGCGTCGTTACCTGCCCTGCAGCGACAACGACCGGGCCAACGGTGGGGGCATGTACCGCGGGCACGGATGCGAACTTCATCACCACTACTTGCAGCAACACCACCGCGGTGCAAACCGCCATCGCTCCCGGAACCTGTGTGGCATCCGTTGCCAGCAGCAGCAATAGCTATACCGATACCACCTGCCCGGCAGTGGTGCCGGTGACAACGGGTTTGACCGCCGCCTGCACTTCCATAACCGCCAGCTCCTCCAACGGGTGGACAAGCACCAGCTGCTCAGCGCCCAACACGGTGCAAACAGCGATTGCTAGCACCTGCGTAGCCCAGACGGCGAAGTCGTCAAACGCTTGGACAAATATCACCTGTCCCGCAGCGATCGTGACTCAAACGCAGGGAGTGGCATGTCCAGGAACAGCGCTTCCCTTGACCGTGACCACCTGCAGCACCAGCAACCCGGTGAACACCCCGATGGCGTCGACAAGCTGCGTGGCAAGCAGTCCCACTGCCACCAACAACTACACGACGACGCAATGCACCACGACGACGGCGGTGATCACGCCCATACAAAATGCCTGCGGAACCGTTGGCACGCTGATCTCTGGGCCCACGGCTGCAAACGGCTACACCACGACCACCTGCGCGGCCCAGGTAAACAGCCCTAACACGGGGATTTCCGGTACCTGTGTGCCGGTCACCGGTACCTCGCCCCTGTGGACTACCGTGACCTGCCCAGCCGCTATCTCAACTTCGGTGCCGATTGCCGCAGCGTCCTGCGTGACGCAGACTGCGGCGTCAGGAAATAGCTGGATTGGCAAGTCCTGTTCTCTGACGATCAACACCAGCGCGATCGTGAATCCCTCGAGCTGCAGCGTGGTCACCGCTGCCAGTGGCAACAACTGGACGGCGACCACTTGCCCGGCAATTGTCACCACCAATGTGCCGGTACAAATCTGTACGGCCAGCGCTGCCAGCTCCACCAACAACTGGCTTACCACCACCTGCCCCGCGCCCGCGGTGACCACGGCAGTCGGCATTCCCGCCGCATGCGTGCCAATCACCGCAACAGCTGCCAACGGTTGGACCACCACCACCTGCCCGACACTGGTGGGTACGGCCAATAACCAGGCGAGTGTTCCGGTTCAAAGCTGCGCTACCCAGACGGCCGCCGCTGGCAATAGCTACGTGAACATAACCTGTCAGGACAATACCGTTACAAGCAACGTAGCAGCCGGAGGCTGCAGTCCTATCGCAGCCGTTGCGCCCAATTGGATAGCCACCAGCTGCCCGACCAATAACACAGCAGCTGTTCCAGTAGCCACTTGCCAAAACATTGCGCCTACGCCGACCAATGGATACCAGACTACCAGCTGCACCGCCAGTCCAAGCCAAGCCTTTGGCGTTCCGGTCTCCACCTGTACGTCCGGGACGGCAACGACATCCCCGTATCTGACGACCATCTGCCATCCTTTGACCGTCTCCACCGTGGTCCAGTCAACTGCATGCCAGGCTGCCTCTTCGACCTCTGGCAATGCCTACACCACGACCACATGTTCGGCGCCGATGAGCGGCCAGAATATCCAGGTCGCCAAAACCAACTCGACCATTACCCAGACCTTCAGCGGCGCTTTGCTCACAGGTACGGTAAGCAACCCCGGGGTCAGCGCAGCGGTTCCCATCGACGCCAATTGCTATGTGATCGGTGGCCCATCGGCACTACCCACACTGCCCAGCACCCAACCCAGCTTGCCCCTGGGCTGCAGCGCATGGCCGTGCGTCACGACCACCATCACTCCCACCGGCTCGGGCAACTCCCTGGCAGATGTGGCGCAGTATTACTACATCAACGATTTGCGCCCAGACATGCCTGACAATAAAACCACTCTGAGTGGTATCAGTGACAACGCACCCTGGCAGCATATGACCACCTTTGGTCTGGCCTTGGGGGTTTCAGGCACCTTGCCGTTCGACCCTAACTATCTGTCATCCAGCGCGACCGGGGTATTTTCAAAAATCCGTCCGCCGCAGAATGTAACTCCTGCCATTGCGCCGACCATGGGCTGGCCCACATGGCCGGACCCGGCCCTTGATTACGCCAGCGATTTGCGGTTGTACAACAATCCAAAGGCGATTGATGATTTCTGGCACGCCACCGTTGACGGGCGTGGACAGTTTTTCAGCGCAGGCAACGCATCCTCCGTGGTGACCGCCGTGAGTTCGGCGCTAGCAACCATTAGCGCGGTGGCAGGCGCGGGCAGTGGCGCGGCGGTGTCCAACACCACTCCCGTGGCCAGCGACAGCTATTTGTATGCCGCGACCTTCAAGTCGGGGGAGTGGTCCGGTGATGTGCTGGAATATGCGATGGACATTAGCACGGGTGCCAAGCTGCAAATCCCCAACCCGGCCTATCAAACCGACCCCACTAAACCGGCAACCATAGACGCTCCGGCTCTGTGGTCACTGCAAGCCAGTCTGGATTTGGCGACCTCCGCCGCCTGCGATAACCGGAAGATCTTTATCCGGAGCGTGAATGCCACCACTAATCTGGGCAATTTTTCCTGGAACAGCAAGTCCTGTGCGACCGGCGCCTTCGATACGGCGCTGACCAGCGCTCAGCAAGCCTTGTTTGGATCCAGTGTGATCGCCAACTTGAACCAATATTCGTCCATGACCGACGGCTCGAATGGCGCGGTGGACCAGCGCAGCGCCGCGGCAGGCGCTAACCTGGTCAACTTCATAAGAGGCCAGCGTGGTCTGGAAGTGACTTCGTTCGACGGTAGTTTCATGCCCAACAATCTCAGCACCCTGTACCGCAAGCGTGTCCATGTGCTGGGAGACGTTGCCGACTCGTTTTTAATCTTTGTCAAAGCGCCGTCTTCAGCCTACACCGATACAGGTTACAGCAGCTTCAAGACGGCCCAGGCATCGCGCACGCCCATGATTTATGTGGGTGCGAACGACGGCATGTTGCATGCCATTTACTCGCCGATTGCAGCAAACGATGCCAACTATGCCAAGGCGGGAACGGAGGCTTGGGCGTATATTCCGCAGGCGGTGATGCCCAATCTGTACAAGCTCGCGGATACCCAATACAGCACACACCACCAGTTCTTTGTGGATGGCACGCCCAGCTATGGTGACATCTATGACAAGACCAGTGCTAGCTGGAAAACCATACTGGTCGGAGGCCTGAATGACGGTGGCAAGGGTTATTACGCCCTGGACGTGACGGATCCGGTCAATCCCAAGTCGCTGTGGGAATTCAACCAGAGCAGCACCTGCTACAACCCATCGGTCACAACTACCTACGGTTCAGATTGCAGTCTGGGCCTGTCCTTTGGTCGGCCCGTGATTACCAAACTGGTCAATGGAACCTGGGTGGTACTGATAACTTCCGGATATAACAATATACCGAACGCTGATGGCTCCAGCTCCGGAGATGGCCATGGTTATCTGTATGTGCTCAATGCGGCCACCGGACAAATCATCAACAAGATCGACACCGGGGAGGGTGACACTTCCAACCCCAGTGGCCTGCGTGAAATCAATAATTACGTCGCCAATGCAGGCCTGGATAACACCACGCTGCGTGCCTATGGCGGCGATCTGTTAGGCAATGTCTGGCGTTTTGACGTCAATGACAATATTGATCCACCCGGCTTGGAGGCGGCCAAGATAACGACCTTGTTAGATCCCTCGGGCAATCCTCAGCCGATTACCACCCGCGTGCAATTGGCCGAGGTCAATGGCACGACCATGGTGGTCGCCGCGACCGGGCAGCTATTGGGGAGCAGCGACCTTGGGACCACGCAGGTGCAATCGGTGTATGGTTTCACCGACGCGCTTACCGCAGCCGTGCAGTACCCGAATTTGCGGGACACTTCCAAGATTTTGACGCTTTCGGAGTCTGGCAATATCAGGACTGCGGTATGTTCTGTGGTGGCCAATTGCGCATTTACCACCGGCTGGATTGTGGATCTACCGCAGCTTTACGAGCGCGTCAATGTCGATCCGTTCATCGTGGGGAGCACGGTTACTTTTGCCAGCAACATTCCCTCCAGTTCGGCCTGCATTGCCAATGGCACCAGCTGGCTGAATTATGTAGACTTGTTGACCGGCGGCACCGTGCCATCGAGTGCCACAGGGGAGTCCTCCGTGCGCTTGCCAAGCGCCTTGGTGGTTGGCCTGAATTACGTGGTGCTGAGCACGGGGCAGGTGATTGCCCACGTGAGCCTGTCAGCCGGTCAAGTATTGCCCTACACCATACCGGTAGAGCCACCAAGCCCGGTCGGTAAGCGGGTAAGCTGGCGCGAAATCAGCAAATGATCCCCAGCTTACGCGCTGCTCCAACGGACTGCCAGGGACTTCGTTGACGCTGGGTAAGGCCTGTTTTTTTTCGGTGGCACTGCATGCGGCGCTGCTGCTTTCGTACGTCTATTCGGCTGCGCGCATAGAAATCGGGGGGCTTGCCAGTGCACCGGCGTCGGACCTGCACGCCAGAATCTTTAGCTATCAGCGCATCAAGCCTGCTAAAACTGCGGCGCACCAGGACAGTCGGTCGCCAGCCACGTTGGCTGGCGATGGCGAGCAAAACAAAAGCGCAGTTCCCCAGGCATCGGCAGTTGCTGTGGACGTCCAGGAGGAGAAAATTCTAGAGCAGGGGGCACTTGACGCTTCGCCCGTCATTCTGTCGAATGTGATTCTGGAATACCCTGCGGCAGCGAATAATCGAGAGGGTTTGGTCAGCCTTGAAATTGTGATCCTGGGAACGGGGGCTGTGGAATCGGTAAAAGTTCTGAAGGCCGTACCACCCGGATTTTTTGAAGAAGCCGCAATCACCGGCTTTAAAAATGCGAAGTTTTCGCCTGGCCTGCTGGGTGGCTTGGGCGTAAAAAGCCGAATGGAAGTCGAAGTGGAATTTATGCCGACCAACCGAGGTGGCAGCGTGTCCGGGCAAAGGTAGATTTCCCCGGATCTGCCGGGAAGCTACAACTTTTGCAGCCGCTCCAAAGCCGCCAGTAGGGTGGCATCCTGCTTGGCAAAACAAAAGCGCACCACGCGCTGGTCAAAGCCCATGCCGTAAAACGCGGACAGCGGAATCGCGGCCACGCCGATGTCGCGGGTCAGCCATTGGCAGAAGTCGGCCTCGCCCAGATCGCTGACCTGCGAGATGTCCACGCACTGGAAGTAGCTGCCCTCGGTGTGCAGTATTTTGAATCGGGTTTTTGCCAGTCCCTCTCGGAACAGATCGCGTTTACGCTGGTAAAAGGCTGGCAAACCCAGGTATGGAGCAGGGTCTGCCATGTAAGCAGCCAGCGCATATTGCATGGGCGTGTTGACGGTGAACACATTGAACTGGTGTACCTTGCGGAACTCGGCCGTCAGGGTCGCCGGGGCCGCCACGTAACCCACCTTCCAGCCCGTCACGTGGTAGGTCTTGCCAAAGCTGCTGACGATGAATGCGCGCGCCGCCAGACCAGGGAAACGTGCCGCGCTCTGGTGCTGCTGGCCGTCAAACACCATGTGCTCATAGACCTCGTCGCTGATCAACAGCACATTGGTAGGTGCCAATAAATCTTGCAGAGATCGCATCTCGGCCTCGGACCAGATGGTGGCGCTGGGGTTGTGCGGGCTATTGATCAGAATGGCGCGGGTGCGCGGCGTCAGCGCTGCGGCAATTTTGGCAAAGTCGGGCCGGAACGTGCCCGGCGTCAGCGGCACGCGCACCGCCACACCACCGGCCAGCTCAATATTGGGCACATAGCTGTCGTAGCAGGGCTCCAGCACGATCACCTCATCGCCCGGATGCACGATCGCCAGAATGGTGGTGAGTATGGCTTGGGTGGCACCGGCCGTGATGGTAATTTCGCTATCCCCATCGTAGCGTTGCCGGTGCAGGGCTTCGATCTTGCGGGCAATGGCCTGGCGCAGCACCGCCACGCCTATCATGGGCGGGTACTGGTTGTGGCCGGCCTGCATGGCTTTGGTGACGGCGTCGACCAGAGACGGATCGCAGGCAAAGTCTGGAAAGCCCTGGCCCAAGTTGACCGCATTGTGCTGGGCGGCCAAGGCCGACATCACGGTGAAAATGGTGGTGCCGACACGGGGCAGGCGGCTGCTGAGGGCGGGTGTGCGAGCTTGAATTTCAGAGTTCATAATCGTTGACGTGGCCGGTCATGGCCTTGATGATCAGCTCGCGGCTCAAGCGATTGCTCAGCAACTCGGCAAAATTGTATACAAAATTGCGCAGGTAGGCGCCGCGTTTGAAGGCCACGCGGGTGATGTTGTTACCAAACAGTTGACCGGCGGGCCTGGTCACCAGTCCGCCCTTGCCGCCGTTTTGGGCGCAGTCCTCCACAATGTCCTGCACCGCCATTTCGGCGGCAATGCCTACGCCCAAGCCTAAGCGCACATAGGTCTTGATCACGTCTGAATCGATGGCTTCCAGCGCAATGCGCGGCTCCAGATGGGCATGGGCAAAGGCCAGGTCGATCTTGGTGCGGCCGGTAAACGACGGATGGTAGGTGATGAGCGGCTCGCGCGCCACGTCTTCCAGCATGACGTGCTCTTTTTTTGCCAGCGGGTGGTCGGCGGGCAACACCAACATGTGCTGCCATTCGTAGCAGGGCAGGGTGACCAACTCGGCATAGTCTGCCAGCGACTCGGTGGCAATGCCGATTTCGGCCACGTCGTCGATCAGCATGCGCGCTACCTGGGCCGGCGCGCCCTGGTGCATGCTGATATTGACCTTGGGGTAGGCCGCGCGCAGGGCCGCCACGCGCTCCGGCAGGACATAGCGGGCCTGGGTGTGGGTGGTGGCGATGGACAGAGTGCCACTGTCCTGGTTGCTGTATTGCTCGCCTATGCGTTTGAGGTTGCCGACCTCGCCCATGATCAGCTCAATGCTCTTGAGCACATGCATTCCCGGCTCGGTAATGCGCTTGAGCCGCTTGCCATGGCGCGCAAAAATCTCTATGCCCAACTCTTCCTCGAGCTCAATGATGGCCTTGGACACGCCCGGCTGAGAGGTATGCAGGGCCTTGGCGGCCTCCGTCAGGTTGAGGTTGCGGCGCGCGGCCTCTTGCACAAAGCGAAATTGGTGGAGGTTCATAAAGTTGTTTTGCGGGTTCGCTCATACATAAAGGACATTAACCCGGGTCTGCAGCGATCTGCGCCAACAACGCAATCAGGCGCGGGTCTTCGCCCACTGCGGGCCTGAGTTCAAACACCACCGCCGGATGCCGGGTGCGCAGTTGCTCCACCAAGAGCGGCAGGTCTTCACGTGCGTGCCGACCAACGCCCAAAAACATGGGCAGCACAGCGATATGGGTAACGCCGCTGTCCAACAGCCTTTGGCAGGCCGTGGGTAGGTCGGGTTGGCTGAGTTCTAGATAGGCGCAGCACACCTCCATACCGGATGAGCCATTGGCAATCTGCGCCGCCACCGCTTCCATGGGCTTGTGCCAGAGCGGGTCGCGCGAGCCATGCGCAAATAGCACCACGGCACTTTTTTGATTGGTAATCATCGTCGCAACACCAGCCAGGTAAATGCCGTCAGTGACAGCATGGAGTAAATCAAACCGGGAAGAGCCGCGGTAAACCACGGCTGCCAGCCCTGCAGCGTGCCCAGATCGCCCAGTACATTGTTCAGAAGCACAAAACTGATGCCCGCCATCACGCCGCCAAACACATAGCTGGTAATGCTGCCGGAGCGGAAGTGGAAATAGGCAAAGGGCAGTGCCAGCACCACCATCACCAGGCAACTCAAGGGGTAAAACACTTTTTTCCAGAACTGGATTTCGTACTTTTGCGCCGACTGGTTGTTGGAGCTCAGGTGCTGCATATACTGAAACAGGTCAATCGTTCCCATGCGTTCGGGCTTGAGTACGGCCGCCGCCACCATTTCGGCGGTGATGCTGGTCGGCCAGCGAAAGTTCGTTGCAAACACCCGGTCTACGCGCCCGTCCTTGGCTTCAGTTGCGCCAAACTCCGTTCGATCCACCGAGCTCAGCAGCCAGTCGTCGTGCTTGCCAAAGCTGGCGGTCTGGCCCAAAGTGACCGAGACCAGGTGGCCCTGGTTGTCAAACTCAAAAATCCGCACGTCCTTCATGGTGCCATCGCCCACCAGGGCGCCGACATTGACCGCGTAATTGCCATAGGCCTGCTTTTCCTTGAGCCAGGCGCCGGTCTTGCCGACCGTGACCTGGCCCTGAAAGCGCGCCTTAAGCAACTGCGCCGTCTTGTCCGCAAGGGGCGCCATGTAGTCGCCCACGGCGAAGGTGAAAAACACGAACAGCAGGCCCAGGCTGAGCAGAATGCGCAGTGCCCGCCAGGGCCCCAGGCCGCTGGTGCGCAGGATGGTGAACTCCGAGCTTTGTGCCAGCCTGGCCATCACGAAGATGGTTCCGATCAGCACGGTGATGGGCATCAGCTCGTAAATGTGACTGGGCATCATCAGGCCGATGTAGATCAGCGCCTGTGGAATCCGGTAGCCCAGTGCGCCGATGTGGTTGACCGACTGCAACTCTTCGACAAAGTCAAAAAAGAAAAACAGCGCCACAAAGCCCAGCGTCACCAGGGCCACGGCGACCAGCACCTCGCGGTAGAGCAGACGGCGCACGGTTTTCATGCTGCGCTTCCTTGCGTTGCCTCGGGCCGGCGCCGCCGCCAGCGCAGCACCCAGTTGTTATGGCGCTTGATCAGCCACAGCAGGCCCATAACCAGGGCGCCGCCATGCAGCACCAGCAGGAAGGGGCCAAATTGCGCCTGGCCCGACTCGACCCAGCTTTTTCCCAGCACCAGAAAGTTGAAATACGCCACAAAAATCAGAAAGGCAAAGCCCAGGTTGGCTGTTTGTCCCACGCGCGGATTGGTGCCCGCTGCAGCCAGGCCGATCACAATGAAATTGAAGGCCGCCAGCGCCAGGCCTATGCGCCAGGACAACTCCGCCAGATTCTGGCGAATCGGCGTTTCCAATAGCTCCAAAGTGCCCAAAGAACTCGATGGAATATAGCTGCGCGCCGACACATCATCGGCTCCGACCCGCGCGCCATAGCGCTCAAACACGCTGACCGTCAGGTCCGGCTTGCCGGTGGTGCGCTCCAGGCGCTGGCCGTTTTGCAGCAACAAAAACTTGTCCGGACCCATGCTTTCAATATGGCCGCTGCGCGCCGAGGTGATGGTCTCCTTGTCCTGCTCCTTGGTGGCGATAAACACGTTGTTTCCAATTTGCTTATTCTCTGAGTTCTTTTCGATAAAGAAAACCCGGTCGCCATTGGCCGATTCCTGGAACTGGCCCGGCTCAATGCGGGCAATGTCACCACGCTTTTCATAGCGGTCGCGCAGGTCTTCGATGCGGCCAAAGGCCCAGGGCAGAACGAAGAAGGCCAGCACCACAATGATCACCAGGATCGGCCAGGCAAAGCGAAACAGCGGATTGAGCAGCGAGGTCAGGCCGCGCCCACTGCCAAACCAGATCACCATCTCGCTGTCCTTGTACATGCGGGTGAGTACCGTCAAAATGGCAATGAACAGACTCATGGACAGGATGGTGGGCATGTCGGACAGCACGGTGTATCCCATGACGATCATTACATCGGTGGGATTGAAGTTGCCGCGCGAGGCCTCACCCACGGTGCGGATCAGCGTCATGGTCATAACGACCGTTGCCAGCACGACCAACGTGGCGCCAAAGCTGCGCGCTAACTCTTTGCGGATGGAGGAATGGAATAACATGGCGAACAGATAAGAAAGCGAATTATGAACTTTGAACTAAAACCCCTGAGTTTGACCGAAGCCGCCAGTGAAAAGGCGGACGCGCTGCTGGTGCTGGTGTCTGACACCTACAAGCCTGCGCGGGACGGATTTTCGGTTCTGGTTGGCCTTGCCATCAAGGAGGGTGACGCCCAGACCAAGGTTGGCAAGACGCTCGCGCTGTACAAGCCGCCGCAATCCCTGGCCACGCGGGTGCTGATCGTCGGTGTCGGCGATGGCAGCGCTAAGCACGTGCGCAGCGGGATTGTCGCAGCGATGGATGGCATCAAATCCGACAAGCTCAAGAAGCTGGTCGTGGCCTTTGCCGGTGTGGCCCAGGCCGCGTCGCTGCGGGCCGCCGTGTTGGCCGTGGCGGACGCCAGCTACAGCTACACCAGCACCAAATCCAAGGCCGAGCCGCGCAGCCTGCAAACGGTTCTGCTCACGGCCAGCAACGCGGGCGAGTTGCAGGACAGCTTTGAGCGCGCCGTCGCCGTAAGCACCGGCGTGGAGCTGGCCAAGGAATGGGCCAATCGGCCGGCCAATCACGCCACACCGGCGCTGTTGGCCAAGGCTGCCGAGGCGCTGGCAGCCAAGCACGGCAAGATCCGCTGTGAAGTTTTGGGCCCCAAGGAGGTAGGCAAGCTTGGCATGGGGGCCTTCCTGGCCGTGGCCCAGGGCTCGGAGGAGCCGCTGCGCTTTATCGTTCTGAAGTACAGCGGGTCGGCCAAGGCGGTGGCGCCCACGGTGCTGGTCGGTAAGGGCATCACCTTCGATAGCGGCGGTATCTCCATCAAGCCGGCGGCGGAAATGGATGAGATGAAGTACGACATGTCGGGAGCCGCCAGCGTGTTGGGCGTGTTTCGCGCCCTGGCCGAACTCAAGCCCGCCATCAATGTGGTGGGGCTGATTCCCTCCTGTGAAAATCTGCTCAATGGCCGCGCCGTCAAGCCGGGTGACGTGGTCACCAGCATGAGCGGACAAACCATTGAAATTCTCAACACCGACGCCGAGGGCCGCTTGGTTCTGTGCGACGCGCTGACCTATGCCGAGCGCTTCAAGCCGCGTGCCGTGGTGGATATCGCCACGCTGACCGGCGCCTGTGTGGTGGCCCTGGGTGGCGTGCGCAGCGGACTGTTTTCGCCCAATCAGGAGCTAGCCAATGCCCTGCGCGCAGCCGGTGAAGCGGCGCAAGACCTGTGCTGGGAAATGCCGCTGGACGAGGAATACGGCGAAGGCCTGAAGTCGCGTTTCGCCGATGTGGCCAATGTCGCCGGCCGTGCCGGTGGCGCCGTGTCGGCCGCCAAATACCTACAACGCTTCACCGCCAAGTACCCCTGGGCGCATCTGGACATCGCCGGCACGGCCTGGAAAAGTGGTGCCGCCAAGGGTGCCACCGGCCGCCCGGTCGGCCTGCTGGTGGAATACCTGTTGGCGCAGCTCAGCAAGTAAAGCCGGTGACCGAAGTCGCTTTCCATTTTGGCGCGCCCGACCGGCTGGCCTACACCTGCCGCCTGCTGCGCAAGGCCACGGCCACCGGTGCGCGTCTGCTGGTGCGTGCCCCGGCCGATGCCTTGGCCGCGCTGGACCTGGCCTTGTGGAGCGTGGGCGCCGGCGACTTCGTGACCCATTGCGATGCCGCCGCAGCGGACGCCATGCGCAGCCGGTCCTCGGTGTTGTTGCTCGATGAGCATGCCGAGCTGCAGCCGGAATTCCCGATTCTGGTGAATCTGGCCGAGGATGTGCCTCCTGGGTTTGAGCAGTTTGCGCGCGTCATAGAAATCGTCAGCATGGACGAGCAGGACCGCAATCTGGCCCGACTGCGTTGGAAGCATTACACCGGGCGCGGCTACAGCATCACGCGCCACGACCTGAAGAGCCGGGCGGTGGATTGAGCATGGCGCAAGCTTTTCCTCCGCGCTATCTGCCCACCTTGACCGAGGTGGTGCAGCCTGGCACGCCCGGTGCGTACAGCAAGGTGCTACCGGCCGCGCCCGCAGAACGGGCTTTGCCTGCGGCCAGCGTGGGACGTATGGCCGCCGCCGCACCCGACCGCCATGCGCTGGCCCAGCAGCTGATCAAATCGGTCAAGCCCCAGTTGGAGGCCGAGTTGCGCAATATCGCGCAGGAACTGTTCGAGGCCCAGTTCAGCGCCCTGTTGCCGTCCCTGCACCTGCAAATTGAAGAGGCCGTGCGCGAAGCGATTGAACAGGCTTTGCCGGACCCGAGCGATTCAAACGAATAAGGCGCATGCGCTGCAAAATCGCACAGTCTTGATGCTAGAATACGAGGCTCTGGAGCGGTGGATGAGTGGTTTAAGTCACACGCCTGGAAAGCGTGCGTGGGGTTAAACCCACCGCGGGTTCGAATCCCGCCTGCTCCGCCAGTAAAACCCCTGAAAGCCCCTGCTTCCTCGTGACGCAGGGGCTTTTTTGTGGCTTAAATTGGCGAATCTGTGTCCCGTGACTGGCGTTCGGCCATGCAGTCAATCAGGCCTTGCAGCAGACGCATGCTGCTGTCCGGCACGGCCTCAAAGTGAAAGCCCAGGCGGCCCGAATGTTTGCCGTCGGTCTCGACCATACGCGCCATGCAGCCGAAGTGGGCCTCGCCCAGCAGCAGCACACAGTAAATGGAGTGACCTTCGGTGGCCAGGAATAAGGGCAATTGCCATTCATCACAGCTGATGGCAAACCCGGACATGCTGACGTCCTTGAGTTCGCAGGTTTCACCCTTGGCGGCACCCGTGTTGAACCACATCGCCGCCCGCTCTATCGGGGCGTGGCGTGGATAAGCGCGTCGATTGACGCCCTGCAACTTGTCTGTCGCATCTTCCGCTTTGGTTTGCAAGGTACTCCCCCCGTCTGTTTGGTGACAGTTTACGTCAGGGGCCGGGCTCACTTGCTGGTTTGCAACATCTTCATGGCTGTGGCAATGAGGGTCGACACTTCGCTCATATTGCCGGGGATGATCAGCGTGGTGGTGGCGTCGCTGGCGACCTTGCTGTAGGCCTCTACCGCCTTCTCGGCTACCTTGAGTTGCACCGCCTGCTCGCCGCCGGGCTGGCGTATGGCGGCTGCAATGCGCTCGATGGCGCCGGCTGTGGCATCGGCCACGGCGGAGATGGCCGCGGCCTGGCCCTGGGCCTGGTTGATGGCGGCCTGCTTCTCGCCCTCGGAGCGGGCGATAAAGGCCTCGCGCTCGCCGGTGGCGATATTGATCTGCTCCTGGCGACGGCCCTCGGAGGCTGCAATCAGGGCGCGCTTTTCGCGCTCGGCGGTGATCTGGGCCTGCATCGCATGCAGGATTTCCTTCGGAGGAGTCAGGTCCTTGATTTCGTAGCGCAGCACCTTGACGCCCCAGTTCAGCGCGGCCTCGTCAATGGCGGCCACCACCTGGGCGTTGATGATGTCGCGCTCCTCAAAGGTCTTGTCGAGCTCGAGCTTGCCAATGACCGAGCGCAGGCTGGTTTGCGCCAGCTGCGAAATGGCGACGATGTAGTTGCTGGAGCCATAGCTGGCACGCATGGCGTCGGTCACCTGGAAATACAAAATTCCATCCACCTGCAGCTGCGTGTTGTCGCGGGTGATGCAGACCTGGCTGGCAATGTCCAGCGGAATTTCTTTGAGCACATGCTTGTAGGCCACGCGGTCCACAAACGGCACCAGGATGTTGAGGCCCGGGGTGAGCGTGCCGTGGTATTTGCCCAGTCGCTCGATCACCCAAGCATGCTGCTGGGGCACGACCTTGATGCTGCGGCTGATAAAGATGACGGCGATAACCAATAAGACGATTGCAATTTCCATGGTGCTTCCTGTTGTGGTTGTTGGACTAGCTCTTGTCTACGAGCAGGCGGTTGCCTATCAGTTCGGCCACCCGGTGTGCTCCTGGGCTGGGTGAAACACCGGGGCGGTGAATAGCCGTCCAGCGCGCGCCACGGTAATGCACGTCGGCTGTTCCGTCTGCGTACCAGTCATCCACTTGCACCGTTTCGCCGATGTCCAGATTGACATTGGCATTGGCCTGAGCGGGTGGCTCTTGGTGGTGCCGCTTGATTTGGCGTAGATGCCAGCCGACCACGGCGCCACCGCCGACCAGGGCCGCCACCACGATTTGCGTGGTCTGGCCGTAGCCCAAGTGGGCGGCGATTGCGGCAAAGCCCAAGCCAATCGCCAGCATCAGCAGGTAAAAGGTGCCGGTCAGCAGTTCTACGGCGATGGCGCCGCCGGTGGCAAGCCACCAAAGGGTTGATTCAGCCATGCAAGGGTTTACTCTGTGTTGTAGACGCCACATTGTCTGCCAAAAGCCTTGCACTGCAACAAATCACACACTTTTAGTCCGTACACTTCGCGCTGCCCCGTTTTTTGCCCTGTAGTCGGAGATCCGCCATGAAGTTTCGCTTTCCCATCGTCATCATCGACGAAGACTTTCGTTCCGAGAACACCTCGGGCCTGGGCATCCGGGCGCTGGCCCAGGCCTTTGAATCCGAAGGTTTTGAGGTGCTGGGCGTCACCAGCTACGGCGACTTGAGCCAGTTCGCGCAGCAGCAATCGCGCGCCAGCGCCTTTATTCTGTCGATAGACGATGAAGAATTTACGCCCGGCCCGGACCTGGACCCGGCGGTTTTGAACCTTCGCCACTTCATTGAAGAGGTGCGACGCAAGAACCTGGATGTGCCGATTTATGTCTACGGCGAGACCAAGACCAGCCGCCATATCCCCAACGACATCCTGCGCGAGCTGCACGGCTTTATCCACATGTTTGAGGACACGCCGGAGTTTGTGGCGCGCCACATCATCCGCGAGGCCAAGAGCTACCTGGAGGGCGTGCAGCCGCCGTTTTTCAAGGCCTTGCTGGATTACGCCGAGGATGGCTCCTACAGCTGGCATTGCCCCGGTCACTCCGGTGGTGTTGCGTTTTTGAAGAGCCCGGTGGGCCAGATGTTCCACCAGTTCTTTGGCGAAAACATGCTGCGCGCCGACGTCTGCAACGCGGTCGAAGAGCTGGGCCAGTTGCTGGACCACGACGGCGCCATCGGCGCCAGCGAGCGCAATGCGGCGCGCATCTTCAACGCCGACCATTGCTTCTTCGTCACCAACGGCACCAGCACCTCCAACAAGATGGTCTGGCACCATACGGTGGCCCCCGGCGACGTGGTGGTGGTGGACCGCAACTGCCACAAGTCGATTTTGCACAGCATCATCATGACCGGCTCGATTCCGGTGTTTTTGAAGCCCACGCGCAACCACTTCGGCATCATCGGCCCCATACCCAAGGAAGAGTTCCAGATTTCCGCCATCCAGGCCAAGATCCGAGCCAACCCTTTGCTCAAGGGGGTGGACGCCGAGACGGTAAAGCCGCGCGTGCTGACCATCACCCAGTCCACCTACGACGGCGTGCTCTACAACACCGAGACCATCAAGAAGACGCTGGATGGCTATGTGGAGAACCTGCACTTTGACGAGGCCTGGTTGCCGCACGCGGCCTTCCACCCGTTCTATGGCACCTACCATTCCATGGGCAAGAACCGGGCGCGTCCCAAGACTGCCGTGGTCTATGCAACCCAGTCGATTCACAAGCTGCTGGCCGGTATCAGCCAGGCCAGCCATGTGTTGGTGCAGGACTCGCAGACCGTCAAGCTGGACAGGCCGCTGTTCAACGAGGCCTATTTGATGCACACCTCCACCAGCCCGCAGTACAGCATCATCGCCAGCTGCGATGTGGCAGCTGCCATGATGGAGCCGCCCGGCGGCACCGCCTTGGTGGAAGAAAGCATTGCAGAAGCCTTGGACTTCCGCCGCGCCATGCGCAAGGTGGACGAGGAATATGGCGCCGATTGGTGGTTCAAGGTCTGGGGCCCGGAGAAGTTTGCCGAGGAAGGCATTGGCCGCGCCAGCGACTGGATACTCAAGGGCGAAAGCAAGACCGCCAAGGCCAACTGGCACGGCTTTGGCAAGATGGCCACCGGCTTCAATATGCTGGATCCGATCAAGGCCACCATCGTCACGCCCGGCATGGACCTGAACGGCAAGTTCGCCAAGACCGGCATTCCGGCCAGCGTCGTGACCAAGTTTTTGGCTGAGCATGGCGTGGTGGTTGAAAAGACCGGCCTGTACAGCTTCTTCATCATGTTCACCATCGGCATCACCAAGGGCCGCTGGAACAGCATGTTGACCGCGCTGCAGCAGTTCAAGGACGACTACGACAAGAACCAACCGATGTGGCGCATCCTGCCGGAGTTTTGCAAAAAGCATCCGCGCTACGAAAAGATGGGCCTGGCCGATCTGTGCCAGTACCTGCATGCGCTCTACGCCAAGCACGACATTGCCCGCCTGACCACCGAGATGTACTTGAGCGACCTGACCCCGGCCATGAAGCCCAGTGACGCCTATGCCCATATCGCGCTCCGCAAGACGGATCGGGTGGAGATCGACCAACTCGAGGGCCGCATCACGGTCGGGCTGGTGACGCCTTACCCCCCCGGCATTCCCTTGCTGATTCCCGGTGAGGTATTCAACAAGAAGATCGTCGATTACCTGAAGTTTTCGCGGGAGTTCAACACGGCTTGCCCCGGTTTCGAGACCGATGTGCACGGTCTGGTGGAAGAGCTCGATGCCGACGGCAAGACACATTACTTTGCGGACTGCGTACGGGAATAAATGCAGGTGTTAAGCTCTAGCCATGAGAATGGCTGAGCCCAACCCCCAGAGTTGCGCTCCCACAGGAGGCAACAATAATGAGTAGTCCGGATGTTCCGCGAGGGGCTGATGAGCAGTCTATGGCTTTGCAGCAGACCACGCTGGATCTGCAAGCGGTGATGCTGGAGAACCAGACCATCCTGGACAACGTAGCGACCGGCATTGTGTTTTTGAAAAACCGCATGGTGCAGCGCTGCAACCCGCACGCCGAACAGCTGTTTGGTTATGCGCCGGGCGCAATGGTCGGTACCTCGACGCAAGCCTGGTACTCCAATCCGCAGGATTATGATTCCGTCGCCAGCGATTTTTATCCGATCCTGAGCACCAGACAGGCGCGCACCACGGAGCTAATTTTTCGGCGCCAAAACGGTGAGCTGTTCTGGGCCCGCATGTCGGGACGGATCTTTGACGGGGCCAATCCTCTGCAAGGCGGCTCAATCTGGGTGATTGAAGATAGCTCGGAGCGGCATGCTGCCGAGGCTGCCTTGCGCAGCGCCACGGCGCTGACCGGTGCCGTGTTCAACAGCGCCAATGTGTCGATCATCGCCACCAGCACCGTGGGCACCATCAATCTAATCAACGCCACGGCGCAGCGCTGGTTGGGCTATTCGTCTGAGGAATTGATCGGCAAGGCAACGCCTGCACTGATTCACGATGCAGGCGAAGTGCTGGCGCGATCTGTGGAGCTCAGCCGTGAAATGGGCTTTCCGATCATGCCCGGCTTCGATGTCTTTGCAACCAAGGCGCGCCTGCATGGCAGTGACGAGCGGGAGTGGACCTACAGGCGCAAGAACGGCACAAGCTTCCCGGTTTACCTGTCGGTTTCAGCGCTGCGCAATGAGGTCGGTGAAATCACCGGATTTATCGGCATAGGCGTGGACATTACCGACCGGCGCCGCGCCGACGAGGCCATCCAGCATGCCAACGAGGTGTTGGAGCAGCGGGTGCTGCAGCGCACGGCCGAGCTGGAGGCCGCCAATCTGCAGTTGAAGGCCGAGATCGATACCCGCGTGCAGATGGAGCAGGAAATGCGGCGCATGGCGCATTACGACAGCCTGACCGGCCTGCCCAACCGCAATCTGCTCAACGACCGGATTGAACAGGCGATAGAGAGGGCGCGCCGCAACAACCACAAGGTGGGCGTGTTGTTCATCGACCTGGACCATTTCAAGACCATCAACGACACTCTGGGCCACCACATCGGTGACCTGTTGCTCACCCAGGTGGCCTCGCGCATGTCCTTCATGCTCAGGGCCACCGACACCTTGGGGCGCCTGGGCGGTGATGAATTCCTTTTTCTGGCGCCCGAGGTGGATGACCCGGAAAAACTGGCCGTGATTGCGTCCAAGTTCATCGAGATACTGGCCCAGCCCATCGCCGTGAGCTCGCACCTGCTGCACGTCACGCCCAGCATCGGCGTGTGTTGCTATCCCGACCATGGCACGGACCGCGACACCCTGATGCGCAACGCCGATACCGCCATGTATTTCGCCAAGGCCAGCGGGCGCAACAACTACAAGTTCTATACCGAGAGTCTGAATGTCGATGTGGATAACCGTTTTCAGATAGAAAACGCGCTGCGCTATGCCCTGGTGCAAAACGAGCTATCGCTGCATTACCAGCCGCTGATGGATACGCGTACCAACACCGTGTTCGGCATGGAAGCCTTGCTGCGCTGGCACAGCAAGACCCTGGGTGTGCTGTCACCGGCGCAATTCATACCGATTGCTGAAGAAAGCAGCCTGATCATTCCGATTGGTTCCTGGGTCCTGCGCCAGGCCTGCATGCAGGTCAAGCGCTGGCGAGAGGTCCATGGGCAGGATTACATCTTGGCCGTCAATTTGTCGCCACAGCAATTCCACCAGCCCGATCTGCTCAAGGTCATAGCCACCATTCTGTCGGAGACCGGCTTTCCCCCCAGTGCCCTGGAGCTGGAAATTACCGAGTCATCGCTGATGCACAACGTCAAGGAGGTGACGGCCACCCTGCACCAATTGGTGGATCTGGGTGTGCGGCTGGCGATCGACGACTTCGGCACCGGCTATTCCAGCCTGTCCTATCTGCGGCATTTCCCGGTGCACAAGCTCAAGATCGACCAGTCCTTTGTGCGCGATATTGGTGTCGATGAGCGTGGCATGGGCATTATCAGCACCATCATTTCCCTGTCTGCCACCTTGGGCCTGCAGGTGATTGCCGAAGGCGTGGAAACCGATGCCCAGAAACAGGAACTGATGCAGCAGGGCTGCCACTTCCTGCAGGGTTATTTGTTTTCACGCCCGCTGGCGGCCGATGAGGCAGACCGGTTTCTGGCGATCAGGCGTGCAGCAAATTGAGTTGGCGCGCAATGATGTCGTGATTCAGCCAGAGCACGGGGCCGCTAGGCGCTGAGCACTCTCGAAAGATCAGCGGGCCGGTGGCCTCGATCACCAGAGTGCTGAGCAGGTCGGTGATCAGAGCCTTGTTGGCGCGGTGCATTTTCTGCACCTCGTCCGATGTACCAATCGTCAGGTCGGCCTGAGGCTGGCTGTTGGGCATGGGCCAGGCGGCAAAATTACGGTACGGTAGCATCACCTCATTGCGCTGAAAATCCAGCACCTTTTGCAGCACGGCGTCCAGCGTGATGCCATCGGCCAGCAGGGCCTCACAGGCCTGCCATTGCGCGTGCGCCCAGGCGCCGCCGTTCTCTTTTTTCAGGGCATTCAACAGCGGGATCAGCGGCAGCTCGACACCGGCAAAGATGTCGGACGAGTTGGTGCGAATTTCGGGACAGTTGTAGACCGTGGCCTTGATGCCTTGGGCCCAGGCTTGTTGTGCAATGCGCTCCAGTCGCATCTTGGCCAAGCCTTGGGTGTAGTTGGTGTAGGTCTGCCAGTGGTAGCTGTCGTCGATCAGGATTTCTGTGCCGTGGTAGCCGTAGGCCGAATAGCGCACCTGTGCGCCAGAGCTTTCGGCACGGGCTCGGATGGCGGCACTGGCTTCAATCAGGTGGCCAAAGGTGTTGGCCGAAACTTCATCAAAATTCTTCAAAATCAGCTTGCCCAAATCGCTGTCGAGCAGGGTTTGCGAGGACATAAAACGCTCGCCCCGACCCTTGTAGACGCGGTTGGCAATCGCCAGAAAGACCTTGGCCTTGGGGATGCCGCCGGCCATGGTGTGGGCGAAGAACACATTGCGGCCTTGCGGGATCATGTCGCTCAGAATTCCCATCACTTCAGAGAGCGAATCCGTGAATCGCTTGACGCCGATCGCCTGGCATTTTTCGATATGCGCCCAGTCCAGCTTGTCCTCGGTCCAGCTCTTGAGCGTCAGGCTGCCCAGCAGATCGGTGGGAGTTGGTTCGCCCGCTGGTGCATCGGCATCAAAACCTGCCATCAGCGGCAGGTTGATAATCTTGCCGCCAAGGGCTAGTTCACCCGCGGCCAGTTCTTCCTCGTTGAGGGGGCGTAACGCATTGGCGGCGTCACGTCGGCCCACGGTGATGCCAACGATTTGCATGCCGGCCTTGCGCGCTTCACCCACCAGGCCGTTGGCATAACCGCGTCCAAACAGCTCGCCGAACAAAACGAACACATCGCCCGATTGAAAGATGTTTTCTTGGGGAAGTTGGTGCAGGGGGATAGGTGTATTCATGCCCGTATTATTACTTTTCAATCGGCCGCCACGGCGCCCATCGTTTTGCTGTGGCCGCCGTCCACATGGGTGATCTCGGCGGTGATGCCACTGGCCAGGTCGCTTAGCATAAAGGCTGCCACGTTGCCCACCTCTTCAATCGTCACATTGCGCCGCGTCGGTGCTGCTGCTGCTACGTAATTCAAGAGCTTGCCAAAGTCCTTGACACCGCTGGCAGCCAGGGTCCGAATCGGTCCGGCGCTGATGCCGTTGACGCGGATGCAGCGGCCATCCGGCATGCTGCCCACGGCCTCGGCCAGATAGCGCACCGAGGCTTCCAGCGAGGCCTTGGCCAGGCCCATGGTGTTGTAGTGCGGAATGATGCGTTCGGCGCCCAGGTAGGACAGGGTCAGCAGCGCCGCCCGGTCGTTGAGATAGGGCAGGGCGGCCTTGGCGAGCGCCGGAAAGCTGTAGGCGCTGATGTCGTGCGCGATGCGGTGGTTCTCACGGCTCAGGCCATCCAGAAAATTGCCGGCAATGGCCTCGCGCGGCGCAAAGCCTATGCTGTGGACCAAGCCGTCAAAGCGGGGCCATTGGGCAGACAGGTTCTGAAATAGCGCATCAATTTGTTCGTCGCTGGCCACATCGCAGTCAAAAATAAGTGTGGAATCGAATTCGGCGGCGAAGTCGGTGATGCGCTCCTTGAAGCGTTCACCGACGTAGCTAAAGGCCAGTTCGGCACCCTGTTGGTGGCAGGCCCTGGCAATGCCATAGGCAATGGAGCGGTTCGAGAGCACGCCGGTGATCAACAATTTCTTGCCTGCTAAAAAGCCCATAGATCCTCGAGAAGAATGCGTTGTCTGGTGCAGAATTGTCGCATGCGTTTTTTGCTGTGTTTTCTGTTGAGTGTCTGTACGTTGCCGACTTGGGCAGCGCATGGCTATGCACTGTGGGATGAGTTCAAATACGCGCCCGGCTTCAACCATTTCGACTACGTCCATCCGCAGGCGCCCAAGGGCGGCGAGTTGCGCCTGGTCAGCAACCTGCGCTTCTCCACCTTTGACAAGTACAACCCCTTCACCATCAAGGGCAACGAACCCGCGTATTTGAGCGAGCTGATGTTTGACAGCCTGCTCACCGGCTCCATGGACGAGACTGCCACCGCCTATGGCCTGCTGGCAGAGGATGTGCAGGTTGCGCCGGACCGCCTGAGCGCCACCTTCCGCCTGCGCGCCAATGCCCGCTTCCACAATGGCGACCCGGTGCTGGCCTTGGATGTGAAGCACAGCTTTGACGTTTTGAACGGGCCTTTTGTTTCGCCCGGACTACGCAGCGCCCTGGAAGATGTGGCTTCTGTTGAGGTGGTCGACGCACTGACCGTGCGCTACCGCTTTAAAAAGCCGAATCGCGAACTGCCACTCATCGTCGGCGGCCTGCCGGTGTTTAGCCACCGCTGGGGGGAGGGCAAACCGTTTGACCAGGTGGTGATGGACATTCCCATTGGCAGCGGCCCCTACAAAATCGGGCCGGTGCTGTTTGGCCGGGACATCACCTATGTGCGCGATCCTGCCTATTGGGCCCAAGACCTGAATGTGCGGCGCGGCATGTTCAACTTTGATCGCATCACGGTCAAGATTTACAAGGACAAGACGGCGACTCTGGAAGCACTGAAGGCGGGCGAATTCGACCTGATGCGATTCTTTTCGGCCGGCGACTGGGCCAGGCGCGTCAATGGCGGCAAGTTCGATACCGGTGAGCTGGTCAAGGCCGAATTTGCACACCGCATGCCCACCGGTTTCCAAAGCTACGTGCTCAACACCCGCAAGCCGCTGTTGCAAGATCTGCGGGTGCGCCAGGCGTTGGGTCTGGCTTTGGACTACGAATGGATGAACCGCCAGATGTTTTATGGCGCCTACCGGCGCGTGCAAGGCCTGTTCGGCAATACCGATTGCCAGGCGAGCGGCATGCCCGATGCGGCGCAACTGGCCCTGCTGGAGCCCTGGCGCGGCCAGATTCCACTGGCCACCTTGGGCCCCATGGCGCTGGCGCCGCGCACCGATGGAGAAAGTAGCCTGCGCGCCAATTTGCGCCAAGCCCAGGCCTTATTGAAGGAGTCCGGTTGGGAATACCGCGACGGTGCCTTGCGCAATGCAAAAAATCAGGTGCTGGAGCTGGAGCTGCTGGACAGCAGCGAAGCCAGCACCAGGACGGTCACGCCCTGGGCGCGCAATCTGGAAAAAATTGGAGTGAAGCTCAACTTTCGCAGCGTCGACTATTCGCTCTACCAACAGCGCCTGCAAAAATTTGACTTTGACATCACATCGCTGGCCTACGGCGGCACCAATAACCCGGGCCAGGAGTTTGTCGATCTGTTTGGAGCCAAGGCCGCAGCCCAAGAAAACTCCGGCAACCACAGCGGCATCCAAAGCCCTGCCGTCGACGCCCTGATCACGCAAATGGTCGCTGCCCGCTCTAGGGCTGAGTTGCTGCCGGCCTGCCGCGCGCTGGACCGCGTCATCGCCCACAGCCACATCCTGATTCCGCAGTGGTCTGCCTCCAGCTACCGCATGGCCTTTAACGCCTGGCACCTGGCCAAACCCGAGACCATGCCTCCCTATTCGCCGGGTGAAAGCTGGGCCATTGACACCTGGTGGGCGCGCTGATGGCGGCCTACATCCTCAAGCGCCTGGCGCTGATGCTGCCCACCTTGTTTGGCGTGCTGTTCCTGACCTTTGTGGTGGTGCAGTTTGTGCCCGGCGGGCCAGTGGAGCAGTACCTGGCCGAGGCCAAGGCGGGCAAGGGCGCCAGCGCCGAGGGCGGCGCCATCTATCGGGGCTCCCAAGGTGTGGACCCCAAGCGCATTGAACAGGCCAAAGCGCTGTACGGCTTTGATAAACCGGCACCGGAGCGCTTCTGGCGCATGTTATGGCAGTTTGCCCACTTCGATCTGGGCACCAGCTTTTTCCAGAACCGCGCCGTCTCGCAGCTGATCTGGGAAAAGTTGCCGGTGTCCATGACCCTGGGGCTGTGGACCTTCTTTCTAAGCTATCTGGTAGCCGTGCCGCTGGGTGTGGCTAAGGCGATGCGTGCCGGTTCGCGCTTTGACCTGCTCACCACGCTGCTGATTCTGGTGGGCTATGCGATTCCCGGCTTTGTGCTGGGCGTGGCGCTGCTGGTTATCTTTGGCGGCCAGTTGCAGTGGTTTCCGCTGCGCGGATTGACGTCGAGCAACTGGGAGCAGTTGGCCTGGGGCGCGCGCATCACCGACTACCTCTGGCATATCGCCATGCCGGTCACGGCCATGGTGTTGGGCAGCTTTGCGGTGACCGCCATGCTGACCAAGAACGCCTTCCTGGAGGAGATCCGCAAACAGTATGTGGTGACGGCCCGCGCCAAGGGCCTGTCGGAGCGGCGCGTGCTGTGGAAGCATGTGATGCGCAACGCGCTAATCCCCATTGTCACCGGCTTTCCGGCGGCCTTTATTGGCGCCTTTTTCACCGGCTCGCTCCTGATCGAAACCCTGTTTTCTCTGGACGGTCTGGGCCTGCTCAGCTACGAGAGTGTGATCCGGCGCGACTATCCTGTGGTCATGGGCACGCTGTTTTTCTTTACCCTGATCGGGCTGGTGACCAAGCTCCTGTCCGATCTTTGCTATGTCTGGGTAGACCCCAGAGTTCGTTTTGATTAAGCCCACCGAATCCGTGTCTCCAACGCGGCGGGCCTGGGCGCGCTTCAGGCGTAACCGGCTGGGCTTTGTCAGCCTGGTAATTTTTTGCACCCTGGTGCTCCTGAGCCTGGCCGCTGAACTGGTGTCGAACGACCGACCCTTGGTCGTCGTCTACCAGGGTCAGACCTATTGGCCCATTGCGCGCGACTACCCTGAGACCACCTTTGGCGGTGACTTCGCCACGCCCACCGATTACCTCGATCCGTTTATCCGCCAGAAGCTGAACGAGCCCGGCAATTGGGCGCTGTTTGCGCCGAATCGCTACGGGCCCAAGACGCTCAATTACTTTGCCAAGTCGCCGAACCCGGCTCCACCCACGTCCGACAACTGGCTGGGCACCGATGACCGAGGCCGCGATCTGCTGGCCCAGTTAATTTACGGCTTTCGGGTCAGCGTGCTGTTTGCCTTGGCGCTGACCTTTACCGGTGTGTTGCTGGGCGTAATTGCCGGCGCCATCCAAGGATTTTTTGGTGGCAAGACCGATCTGGTTTTTCAGCGCTTTATCGAGATCTGGAGCTCCATGCCCGAGCTCTATTTGCTGATTATTTTTAGCGCCCTGTTTGCGCCCAGCGTGGCGCTGCTGCTCATCCTGCTCAGCCTGTTTGGCTGGATGGGATTGTCGGACTATGTGCGTGCCGAGTTCCTGCGCAACCGGCAGATGGACTATGTGCGTGCCGCCCGTGCCCTGGGTGTGTCCAACTGGAAAATCATCATCCGCCATGTGCTGCCCAATAGCCTGACGCCGGTGGTCACCTTTTTGCCTTTTCGCATGAGCGGCGCCATCCTGGCGTTGACCTCGCTGGACTTTCTAGGCCTGGGTGTGCCGCCTGGCACCCCATCCCTGGGCGAGCTGCTGTCGCAGGGCAAGAACAATATCGACGCCTGGTGGATTTCGCTGTCCACCTTCGCCGTGCTGGTGATCACCCTGCTGCTCTTGACCTTTATGAGCGACGCCTTGCGCGATGCAGTGGACCAGAGAAAGGCCCAGGAATGAGCCTGCTGTCGGTTCGCGGCCTGAATATCGCATTTGGTGGAAACGCCGTGGTGCATGGCGTGGATTTTGAGGTTGCAGTTGGAGAGAAGCTGGCCCTGGTCGGTGAGTCGGGCTCGGGCAAGACCGTCACCGCTCTGAGCATCCTGGGCCTGGTGGAGGGCGCACAGCTCAGTGGCCAACTGCTGTTTGAAACGCCGGATGGCCCGGTCGATTTATTGCGTGTGCCGCCCAGACAACTGCGCGCAATTCGTGGCCAGGACATTGCCATGGTGTTCCAGGAACCCATGACCGCGCTGAATCCGCTGTTCAGCATGGGCGAGCAGATCGCCGAGGTGTTGCAGCTTAAGAGGGGTCTGAGCGCACGCGACGCGATGCAAAAGGCCATAGACCTGCTGGCCGACACCGGCATCGCCGAGCCGGAGCGCCGCGCCAAGGCGTTTGCACACCAACTCTCTGGCGGTCAGCGCCAGCGCGCCATGATTGCCATGGCACTGGCTTGCAGCCCGAAGTTACTCATCGCTGATGAGCCAACCACGGCCCTGGATGTGACGGTGCGCCAGCAGATTTTGGATCTGCTCGACGGCCTGCAAAAGAAGACCGGCATGGCCGTGCTCTTGATCACCCACGACCTCCACATGGTGCGGCGCTTTGCCGACCGGGTGCTGGTGATGGAGCGCGGCCAGATCGTCGAGCAGGGCAGGGTGGATTCCATTTTTGCCCACCCGGCCCACAGCTACACCCGCAGCCTGCTGGCCAGCAGACCGGTGCGCGATGTGGTGGACTTTTCGCCCGATGCGTCCGATGCGATTGGAACCCGTGGCCTGCGCGTGGCCTATCCGGTGCCCAAGCCGGGCTTTTCAGGATGGTTTTCCAAGGGCGAATTTGTGGCCGTGCAGGATGCGGACCTGCGCCTGCAGGTTGGTCAGACCCTGGGCCTGGTGGGTGAATCCGGCTCCGGCAAATCCACGCTGGCCCTGGCCGTTCTGGGGCTTTTGAAGTTTTCCAACGAGGTCAGCGTGTTTGGCCGGGAATGGGGGCAGGGGCGCGCAGTCGATTTGCAAAACCGCAAGCAACTCCAGGTGGTGTTTCAGGATCCGTTTTCATCCCTGTCGCCGCGCATGACCTTGGAGGAAATTGTCGGCGAAGGACTGTCGGTCCATGCGCCGGAGCTGGCCCAGCTGGCGGTGCGAGAGCGGGTGCTGGCCGCCTTGCAGGAAGTGGGCCTGGACGAGACGCAGTTTCCCGGTCTGTTGCAGCGCTATCCGCACCAGTTCTCCGGCGGTCAACGCCAACGCATTGCGATTGCCCGCGCGCTGATCGTTCAACCCCGCGTGCTGGTGCTGGACGAACCCACCAGCGCGCTGGACGTCACCATGGCCCAGCAAATTCTGCAATTGCTGCAGCGCCTGCAGGCGGAGCATGGTCTGGCCTATCTGCTGATCACCCATGATGTGGCGCTGGTGCGCGCCATGGCACACCATGTGGCGGTGATGAAAGACGGGCAAATTGTCGAGCAGGGCACGGTACAGGCCGTATTCGAGTCGCCAACCCAGGACTACACCCGCAGCCTGCTCGCCTCCAGCGATTAATGGCTTCAGAATCAAGGCACTTAGCCCTTGATTAGGTTACAATCCAAGCTCACGACCAAACGGGCGGGTATTTACCGCCCGTTTTTTTTGGTCGATTGTTTTTAGCACGTGTTTATGACAAGTGTTTATGTCAGGTGTTTTGGGTTACTTTTGCAATAGGAATTGAGACGGCGTGGCGCTTCAGGAAATCGTTGAACAGACAGTCAGTGGCTTAGGTTATGACCTGGTGGAGATTGAACGCTCCGCCGGTGGGCTGCTGCGCATCACCATCGATTTGCCCTGGACCCAGCCTGCCGAGGGCGCTGTAGCGGCTGATCAGTTCATCAATGTGGAAGACTGCGAAAAGGTCAACCGCCAGCTGTTGTTTGCCCTGGAAGTGGATGGAATCGAATATAAGCGGCTGGAGGTTTCCTCGCCCGGTATCGACCGTCCCTTGCGCCATGCCGCAGATTTTGAGCGTTTTGTCGGCCATGTGATTGACCTCACCTTGAAGGCGCCCATGGGTGCTGCGGCCAACGGCCAGGTGCATGCCAGTCGCAAGAAATTTCGCGGCACGCTGGAGCGTGTGTCCCACGAAGACGGCGCAGTGAGCTGGCAAATTGTCTGGAGCGATGCGCCTCCAGCCAAGCCGGGCCAAAGGATTAGCAAGAAGCGTGTGCCGCCACCGATGCAGGTGCTGGGCTTTACGCTGGATGAGATACGTGAATCGCGCCTGGCTCCGATTGTGAGCTTCAAGGGGCTCGGACAGGGTGGCAGCACGGGTGGCGAAGAGCCGGCCGTGGGCCAGGAAGTTTAGTTTTGTTGTTGATAAGAGTGATCAGGAGAGTCATGGCATGAATCGCGAATTGTTGATGCTGGTTGAAGCTATTTCCCGTGAGAAAAACGTGGAACGTGATGTGGTGTTGGGCGCTGTGGAAGCGGCCCTGGCGCAAGCCACCAAAAAGCTCTACCCCGGTGAAGTGGACATCCGGGTGGCATTGGACCGCGACAGCGGAAGCTACGAAACCTTCCGCCGTTGGCATGTGGTACCGGATGAAGCCGGACTGCAACTGCCCGACCAGGAAATCCTGCTGTTTGAAGCGCTGGAGCAAATTCCCGACATTGAGGTCGATGAATACATCGAGGAATCGGTTCCTTCGGTGCCTATCGGACGCATTGGCGCCATGGCTGCCAAGCAGGTGATTCTGCAAAAGATCCGTGATGCCGAGCGCGAGATGCTGCTCAACGACTTCATGGCGCGCGGCGAAAAGATTTTCGTCGGCACCGTCAAGCGCATGGACAAGGGCGACATCATTGTGGAGAGCGGCCGTGTCGAAGGTCGTCTGCGCCGCAGCGAAATGATCCCCAAGGAAAATCTGCGCACCGGTGACCGCGTGCGCGCCATGATCATGGAAGTGGACCTGACCCTGCGCGGCGCACCGATTGTGCTGTCGCGTTCGGCTCCCGAATTCATGATCGAGCTGTTCCGCCAGGAAGTGCCCGAAATCGAGCAAGGCCTGCTGGAGATCAAGTCCTGCGCCCGGGATTCCGGTTCGCGCGCCAAGATTGCCGTGCTGTCGCACGACAAGCGCGTCGACCCCATTGGCACCTGCGTCGGAGTGCGTGGCACCCGCGTCAACGGTGTCACCAACGAGTTGGCCGGTGAGCGTGTAGACATCGTGCTGTGGAGCGAGGATCCTGCACAGTTTGTGATCGGTGCCCTGGCTCCAGCCAATGTATCCAGCATCGTGGTGGACGAAGAGCGCCATGCCATGGATGTGGTGGTCGATGAAGAGAACCTGGCGATTGCCATCGGTCGCGGCGGACAAAATGTGCGCCTGGCTTCTGAGTTGACCGGCTGGAAAATCAACATCATGGACGCGGCTGAGTCTGCCCAGAAGCTGGCTAACGAGACCGATTCGGGTCGCCGCCTGTTCATGGAAAAGCTCGATGTGGACGAAGAGATTGCCGACATTCTGATTGCAGAAGGCTTTACCAGCCTGGAAGAAGTGGCCTACGTTCCGCTGCAGGAAATGTTGGAAATTGAGAGCTTCGACGAAGACACGGTGCATGAACTGCGCAACCGTGCGAAAGACGCCTTGCTGACGATGGAAATCGCACACGAGGAAAGTGTCGAAGAAGTGTCGCAAGACCTGCGTGATCTGGAAGGCCTGACACCTGAGTTGATTGGCAAGCTGGCAGAAAAGGGCGTTCACACCCGTGACGACCTGGCCGACCTGGCTGTTGACGAACTCACCGACATCACCGCTCAGACCGCTGATGAGGCCCATGCCCTGATCATGAAAGCGCGCGCACATTGGTTTACCAATGACGCCGTTCGCCCAGAGTAATGGTCATGCAATAGAAATCCAGTAATGGTTGGCGGTTGCCTCACAAGGGCACTGCGAACCGACCCAAAGGTTACATAAACAAATGTCTAGTACGACCGTCGCCGAGTTTGCCAATGAACTCAAAAAATCCACCGATACGCTGCTGGAGCAGCTGAAGTCGGCCGGTGTAGCCAAGAACGCTGCATCCGACCCACTGACTGATGCCGACAAGCACAAGTTGCTCGGTTTTCTGCAAAGCAGCCATGGCACGAATTCGCCAGAGCGCAAGAAAATCACCTTGGTGAAGAAGCAGACCACCGAGATCAAGCAGGCCGATTCCAGTGGCAAGGCGCGCACCATTCAGGTGGAAGTGCGCAAGAAGCGCACCTTTGTCCGACGCGAAGACGGCACCGACCAGCCCATAGACGGCATAGAGCATGAGCATGAAGAGGTGGAGCAAGCAGCGCCGGCGGTAGACCATGCGGAACTGACGCGCCGCGAAGAAGAGGCCCGTGGCCAGGCTGAGTTGATTCGCAGGCAGGAAGAAGAGCTGGCCGAGCGCCGCAAGGAACGCGAAGAGCAGGACGTCAAGGCCGCCCAAGTTGCCAGTGAAGCCGCTGCCAAACAGGCCGCTGACGTGCTTGCTGCTAAAGAGCAGGCTGCTCGGGATGCCGCTACCAAGCCGCAGGTCAAGGTCAAGATTAAAGTGCCAGAGATCGATCACGCCGCCGTCGCCGCTGCGGCTGCGGCCGCTGCCGAACTCAAGCGCGTGCAGGACGCAGAAAAAGCGGCCGCCGCCGTTGCTGCCTCCAAGGTGCAGGCGATTGAAGACGCATCGCGCGCAGCCGATCTGGGTGACCGCCGTCGCAAGGCCGAGGCTGAAGCCGCCGCCATCCGCACCATGATGTCAGCGCCCAAGCGCGTGTTGGTTGCCAAGCGTCCCGAAGAACTGCGTGCAGAAGCCGCAGCCAAGGCCGGCATCAAGGGCACGCTGCACAAGCCGCCAGCCGGTACGGTGCCGCCTAAGCCGGGCGTCAAGCCTGCTGCTGGCACGGCCGCACCGGCCGCACCTGGCGCCAACAAGGAAGTCAAATCCGCCAAGCTGTCTAGCAGCTGGGCTGGAGATCCTGCCAAGAAGAAAGAACTCAAGACCCGTGGCGACACCGGTGCTGGTGCCGGTAGGTCGACCAACTGGCGCACAGGACCACGTGGCCGGCGTGGCAGCAATGACCGCGATCGCGACCATCACCAGCAGCAGCAGGCCGCAGTGGAAACCCGCATCCTGGAAGTGCACGTGCCGGAAACCATCACCGTGGCCGAACTGGCACACAAGATGGCAGTCAAGGCCTCCGAGGTCATCAAGCAATTGATGAAGCTGGGCCAAATGGTCACCATCAACCAGCCGCTGGACCAGGACACCGCCATGATTTTGGTGGAAGACATGGGCCACAAGGCCGTGGTTGCCGCACTCGATGATCCCGAAGCCTTTACCGACGACGAAACACTGGGTCAGCATTCGGAATCGCTGCCGCGCGCGCCTGTCGTCACCGTCATGGGTCACGTCGACCATGGCAAGACCTCGCTGTTGGATTACATCCGTCGCGCCAAGGTGGCGGCCGGCGAAGCCGGTGGCATTACCCAGCACATTGGTGCTTACCACGTGGAAACTCCGCGCGGTATGGTGTCCTTCCTCGACACCCCTGGTCACGAGGCCTTCACGGCCATGCGTGCCCGCGGTGCCAAGGCCACCGACATTGTGATTTTGGTGGTCGCAGCCGACGACGGCGTGATGCCGCAGACCAAGGAAGCCATCAAGCACGCCAAGGCGGCCGGTGTTCCTATCGTGGTGGCCATTACCAAGTCGGACAAGCCCGATGCCAACTTCGAGCGCGTCAAAAACGAGCTGGTGGTGGAAGAGGTGGTGCCGGAAGAATTCGGTGGTGAATCGCCCTTTGTGGCGGTGTCCTCCAAGACCGGCATGGGCATTGATGCCTTGCTGGAACAGGTGCTGTTGCAGGCCGAAGTGCTGGAACTCAAGGCGCCAGTCGATGCCATGGCCAAGGGCCTGGTGATTGAAGCCAAGTTGGACAAGGGCCGCGGCCCGGTGGCCACGGTCCTGATCCAGTCCGGTACGCTCAAGGCGGGCGACGTGGTGTTGGCCGGCCAGACCTATGGCCGCGTGCGCGCCATGCTGGACGAGAACGGTAAGACCATCAAGTCTGCCGGCCCTTCGATTCCCGTGGAAATCCAGGGCCTGACCGAAGTGCCCCAGGCCGGTGATGAATTCATGGTGATGTCCGACGAACGCCGGGCCCGTGAAATTGCTACCTACCGCGCCGGCAAGTTCCGCAACACCAAGCTGGCCAAACAGCAAGCCGCCAAGCTGGAAAACATGTTCTCGGACCTGTCGTCTGGCGACGTCAAGATGCTGCCCATCATTGTCAAGTCCGACGTGCAGGGTTCGCAGGAAGCCTTGGCGCAGTCCCTGCTCAAGCTGTCCACCGACGAAGTCAAGGTGCAAATGGTCTACTCGGCCGTGGGTGCCATCAGCGAATCCGACATCAATTTGGCGATTGCGTCCAAGTCGGTGGTGATCGGCTTCAATGTGCGAGCCGATGCCGGTGCGCGCAAACTGGCCGAAAACAACGGTGTGGATATCCGCTACTACAACATCATTTACGACGCGGTCGATGAGTTGAAGGCGGCCATGTCAGGCATGTTGGCCCCAGAAAAGCGCGAAGAGATCATCGGTTCGGCCGAGATCCGCACCGTGTTCGTGGCCTCCAAGATCGGTACAGTTGCCGGTTGTATGGTCACCAGCGGACTGGTCAATCGCAGCGCGCATTTCCGCCTGTTGCGCAACAACGTGGTGATCTACACCGGCGAACTGGACTCACTGAAGCGCATGAAGGACGATGTGCGCGAAGTCAAGGAAGGCTTCGAGTGCGGTATCAAGCTCAAGAACTACAACGACATCAACGTGGGTGATCAGCTCGAGTTCTTTGAAATTCGTGAAATCGCCCGGACGCTGTAAGACCCCATGGTGAAGAAAAAGTCATCCACACCCAACCGCGGCTTTCGCGTCGCCGATCAGATCCAGCGGGATCTGACCGAGCTGATTGCGCGCGAGCTCAAAGACCCGCGGGTGGGCATGGTGACCATCCAGGCGGTGGAGGTCACGCCCGATTACGCGCATGCCAAGGTGTTTTTCAGCCTGCTGGTGGGAGATCCGGTGCAAACCGCCGAAGGTCTGAATCAGGCTGCGGGTTTTTTGCGTGCCGGTTTGTTTAAGCGTCTGCACATTCATACCGTGCCGACCTTGCACTTTCACTTTGACCAGACAGTGGAGCGCGCGGCTGATATGAATGCGCTGATTGCCAAGGCAGTCGCAAGCAAGGCCAAAGAGGACTAGCCATGGAATCTGTCGTGCTGTCCCAGGGTGCGGCTGCTGCTCCCACGGGCGGCAAGCAGCAACGCGTGAAGGTACAGCGCAGACCGGTGCACGGTGTGCTGCTGTTGGACAAGCCGATTGGTTTTTCTAGCAACCAGGCTTTGCAAAAGGTGAAATGGTTGCTCAGGGCCGAGAAAGCGGGCCACACCGGCACGCTGGATCCGCTGGCCACCGGTGTGCTGCCGATTTGTTTTGGTGCAGCGACCAAGTTCAGCCAGATGCATCTGGATGCCGACAAGGGCTATGCGACCACGCTGCGCCTTGGCATCAAGACCAGCACGGCAGATGCCGAAGGAGTGGTGATAGTAGAGCGGCCGGTGCAGGTGACGATGGAGCAGTTGGAGCAGGTGGTACTCAGATTTACGGGCCCGATTGCCCAGGTGCCGCCCATGCACAGCGCCCTGAAGAAGGATGGGAAGGCTCTGTATGAATATGCCAGGGCCGGCATTGAGATTGAGCGCGAGGCGCGCCATGTGACGATTTACAGCATCCAGATCGTGGGAGAACGGCTGGAAGCGGAGAAGCCCGAAGTGGACTTGGTGGTGGAGTGCAGCAAGGGCACCTACATCCGCACTTTGGGTGAAGACATTGGTGAGGCGCTGGGTTGTGGCGCACACCTGAGTGCATTGCGGCGCATACGCACCGGCGGCTTTGACGCGTCGCAGTGTGTAAGCGTGGCGGCACTGGAGGCCATGACGGATGAACAACGTCTGGCCTGTGTTCGACCTTCCGAAGACCTGCTCGCAGGTCATACGGTGGTCACGCTGGATGCCGACAATGCGGCACGGTTTCTAAGTGGTATGCGCAGACGCGGTGCCTGGAGTGATGCGCAGGCAGTGGCAGTTTTTGCACAAGCCCCGCGCGCACTTCTGGGTAGCGCGCATGTGAAAGGCGGGGAGTTGATCCCCACGCGGCTCTTGAGTCCGCCCGAGGTCAGTGAATCCCTGCTACAGCAGCAGTTAATGAATGTTTGAAAGTGAAATATGAGCCATAAGCAGATCAGAAATATCGCCATCATCGCCCACGTTGACCATGGCAAAACCACCATGGTTGACCAGTTGTTGCGCCAGTCTGGCACCTTTGCCGAGCACGAAAAAGTGGTCGACACCGTGATGGACAACAACGCGATTGAAAAAGAGCGTGGCATCACGATTCTGGCCAAGAACTGCGCCGTGACCTGGGAAGGCACGCACATCAACATCGTGGATACCCCCGGACACGCCGACTTCGGCGGCGAAGTGGAACGTGCACTCAGCATGGTGGACGGTGTGGTGCTGCTGATCGACGCCCAGGAAGGCCCCATGCCCCAGACCCGCTTTGTGACCAAGAAGGCTTTGGCCCTCGGTCTCAAACCCATTCTGGTGGTGAACAAGGTAGACAAGCCCGGCGCGCGCCCTGACTTCGTGGTCAACGCGGCATTCGATCTGTTTGACAAGCTCGGCGCCACCGACGAACAGCTCGATTTCCCCGTGGTGTACGCCTCCGGCATCAACGGCTGGTCCTCGATGGAAGAGGGCGCTCAGGGTGAGCAATGGGGTCCCGATATGTCGGCCCTGTTCAACACCATTCTGGCCCACGTGCCAGCCCAGAGCGGTGACCCTGCAGCTCCTCTGCAACTGCAAATTTCCGCACTCGACTTCTCGACCTTTGTCGGTCGCATCGGCGTCGGTCGTGTCAGCCAAGGGACCATCCGCCCCATGATGGACGTGGTCGTCATGGAAGGTCCGGACGGCAAGCCCGTCAAGGGCCGCGTCAATCAGGTTCTGACCTTCCAAGGCCTGGAACGCGTGCAAGCCACCGAAGCCGGTCCCGGCGAAATCGTGCTGATCAACGGCCTGACCGATATCGGAATCGGCGTCACAATCACCGACCCGGCCAACCCCGCACCGCTGCCCATGCTCAAGGTCGATGAGCCGACCCTGACCATGAACTTCTGCGTCAACACTAGCCCGCTGGCCGGTCGCGAAGGCAAGTACGTCACCAGCCGCCAAATCTGGGACCGCCTGCAAAAAGAGCTGCAACACAACGTGGCACTGCGCGTCAAGGAAACCGACGAAGAAGGTATCTTCGAAGTCATGGGTCGCGGCGAATTGCACCTGACCATCCTGCTGGAAAACATGCGCCGCGAAGGCTACGAGATGGCTGTTTCCAAGCCACGCGTGGTGTTCCGTGATGTGAACGGCGAAAAGCACGAGCCTATCGAGTTGGTCACAGCCGACATCGAAGAGCAGCACCAGGGCGGCGTGATGCAAGCACTGGGCGAGCGCAAGGGCGATCTGGTGAACATGGAGCCGGATGGACGCGGCCGTGTGCGCCTGGAATATCGCATTCCTGCCCGTGGACTGATCGGTTTCACCAATGAGTTCCTGAACTTGACGCGTGGTTCCGGCCTGATCTCCAACATCTTTGACAGCTACGAGCCGCACAAGGGTGATATCGGTGGACGCAAGAACGGCGTGCTGATCTCCATGGACGCCGGTGAAATTTTCACCTACGCTCTGGGTAAGCTCGACGAGCGCGGCCGCATGTTTGTGCGCCCCAACGATCCGGTCTATGAAGGCATGATCGTCGGTATTCACAGCCGTGAAAACGATCTCGTAGTGAACGCCACGCGTACCAAGCAGCTGACCAACTTCCGCGTTTCCGGCAAGGAAGACGCGATCAAGATCACGCCGCCTATCGATTGCACGCTGGAATACGGTGTGGAATTCATTGAGGACGACGAGTTGGTGGAAATCACGCCCAAGTCGATCCGTCTGCGCAAGCGTTACCTGACCGAAAGCGATCGCAAGCGTTATAGCCGCTAAACCCGGCACACACCTTGAAGTTGCGACACAACCAGGCCGTCGCTCTGATGGTGCTGGTGGCGCTTCTGTGGTCCACCGCAGGAGTCGTCACCCGCCATCTGGATTTTGCGCGCAGCTTTGAGGTTACGTTCTGGCGCGCCCTGTTCGCGGCTATTAGCCTGCTGCTGATCCTGCCCTTTTTTCAGGGCCGCTCCGTCTTTCTGAAAATCCGCCATGCCGGTTCCGCGCTGTGGCTATCCGGCGCTTGCTGGGGCGTGATGTTCACCGCCTACATGGTGGCATTCACCTTGACCACCGTGGGTAACGTATTGGTCACGCTGGCCGTCGGTCCGCTGCTAACCGCCATCGTGGCGCGAGTAGGCATCGGTTACAGAGTGCTGCCACGCACTTGGGCTGCCATTCTGGTGGCCGGTGCCGGCATCGCTTATATGTTTGCATCCCAGGTCGGCTCGGCGTCGCTGCTGGGCAGCCTGGTGGCCTTGTCGATTCCGATGGCTGCCGCGGTCAACTGGACCATTAGCCAGTATTTTCACGACCAGGGCCAGGAGCTCGATCTGGTGCCTGCCGTCTTGCTGGGCGCCTTGTTGTCGACGGCTGCCACCTGCTTGCTGGCCTATCCGTTTCAAGCCAGCGTACATGACATCACGCTCTTGGGTTTGCTGGGCGTGTTTCAGCTGGCCATACCCTGCGTGCTATGCATGCTCTGCGCCCGTGTGTTGCACGCTCCCGAAATTTCACTGCTGCAGTTGCTGGAGGTGATTTTCGGCATCCTGTTGGCATGGCTTGGCGCCAACGAGGTTCCCGCCCCATCGGTGCTCTTGGGCGGCAGCCTGGTGATTGGTGCGTTGGTGGCCAACGAGTGGCTGGGTTGGAAGCGCCGCTGAACGCGCGGCTGTAGCGCTTAACGTCCTCTGTCCTTCATGGCGCGCTCCACCTCGCGCTTGCCTTCGCGATCCTTGATGGTGTCGCGCTTGTCGTGCTCGGCCTTGCCCTTGGCCAACGCGATTTCGCATTTAATCTTGCCCGCCTTCCAGTGCAAATTGATGGGCACCAGGGTGTAGCCCTTTTGCTCGACCTTGGCGGTCAGGCGCTTGATCTGCTCTTTATGCAGCAATAGCTTTTTGGTGCGAACCTTGTCCGGGCTGATGTGACTGGACGCGGTGTGCAAGGGGTGAATCTGCAGACCGATGATGAACAACTCGCCATTGCGGATCACTACATAGCCATCGGTGAGCTGCACCTTACCCTCGCGCAGAGACTTGACCTCCCAGCCCTCCAGAACGATACCCGCTTCCAGGCGCTCTTCGAAGAAGTAGTTGAAGGCGGCCTTTTTGTTGTCGGCAATGCGGGTAGCGGTTTCGGGTTTTTTGGCCATGGATGGGAAATGGGGACGATGATGGGGAAAGAAAGCCGCGCAGACAAATCTACACTGTCACGGCTTGTCTACAATCCCGCGCATAGCCCTATTCTATGAAAACTGTTCACAAGTCCGTTCTGATCTGGTACAGCCCCCAGGAAATGTATGCGCTGGTCGTCGATGTCGGCCAGTATCCCCAATTTTTGCCCTGGTGCGACCGTGGCACTGTGCTCGAGCAGGACGAGAGCGGCATGCTGGCCGAGATCGGAATTTCCTTTAGCGGCGTCAAGCAAAGTTTCCAAACCCGCAATGTGCATGTGGCCGGCAGCAGCGTGACGCTCAAACTGATCAAGGGTCCGTTTTCCAATCTGGATGGCGAATGGAATTTCGTGCCGATTGGCGACGGCAGCCAGCGCGCTTGTCGCGTCGAGCTGACATTGAATTACGGTTTTGACAGTGGCACGCTAAGCAAGCTGGTAGGCCCCGTGTTCGACAAGATCGCCTCCAGCATGGTCGAAGCCTTTGTCAGGCGCGCCCAAGAGGTCTACGGTGAGTGAGCCGACGATTGCCGTGACCCTGTGCTTCAGCCACACGGCAAGACAGATCTGCGAATGCGTGGTGCATCTGAAGCCGGGCAGCCGCCTGCTCGACGCGTTGCGGGAAAGCACCAGCCTCAGCGCGATCCTGGCCAAGCTGCCGGACGCGGAAGTGGACGCGCTGCAAACCGGTGTCTGGGGCCGCAAACTGGCGCCAGACCATGTGCTGCGAGATGGCGACCGGGTCGAGCTCTACCGGCCGCTCAAGGTGGATCCAAAGCTTGCAAGGCGTGAACGATTTAAGGGCCAGGGTGCTGGCCGCACCGGGCTGTTTGCCAAACGCAGGGCCGGAGCCAAGTCGGGCTACTAAGCCACTAGCGGGGCACCAAGCAGCTTGCCCAGCCTATCTGCACTCGCTGTCGATGATGGTCTGAATTCTTCGGAGTTCATCGCCGCGCCCCGCGTCGTCCATGACTTCGCGTTCGCCAGCCGCATTGGTTTGCGCGATGCGGATGCCCGAACCGATGGAAGCCTTGGCCTGCTTGGCGCGGGCACAGTTTTCAATTCGGCTCTTGAGCGCTTTTTCTTCCTCGGACTTGCGCTTGGCCGCTTCGGCCTCGGTCGCCTGTTTCTTTTTGGCTTCCAGTTCCTTGTCTATGCCAGTGCCGACAGGGCGGCTGGCGACCGGCACGCCTGTCATGGCTTGGTTTTCCTCAGTGGCGAGCACCGGGGCCAGCGCCTTGGCGGCCGCATTCGGGCGCTTGAGGATGCTTTTTTCCGGGACGTCCATGGGGGGGGCTCGGTCGCTAAATACCTTGCGTCCATCCGTGTCCAACCATTGCCACTGCGCCATGGCGCTGCCGCAGATTCCGAACAGGGCGAGGGTCCATACGACGGAAAATATTTTCATGGGCGCAGTGTAGCGGTGAGTGCAGCCTCTGACCATTGCCCAGGCGGGTACAATTTGCCTTTTGGAGCTTTGACATGCGCCTTCTCGGCAAAGCGCTGACCTTCGACGATGTGTTGTTGGTTCCAGCGTTCTCCCAAGTCCTGCCCAAGGACACCTCTCTCGCCACCCGTTTCTCCCGCAATATCGCACTGAATCTGCCGCTGGTTTCCGCCGCGATGGATACCGTGACCGAGGCCAGACTGGCCATCGCGATTGCGCAAGAGGGCGGCATTGGCATCGTGCATAAAAATCTGACAGTGGCCGAACAGGCCGCGCAAGTCCTCAAGGTCAAGCGCTACGAGTCCGGCCTGCTGCGTGACCCGGTGGTGATCACGCCCGAGACCACGGTGCGTCAGGTGATGGCTCTGTCGGCTCAGCTTGGCGTGTCCGGCTTTCCGGTCTGCGAAGGTGGCAAGGTGGTCGGTATTGTGACCGGGCGCGATCTGCGTTTTGAGACCCGTTACGACCAGCCGGTGCGTGAAATCATGACGCCGCGCGAGCGCCTGATCACGGTGCCGGATGGCACCACTCCTGAGGACGCCAAGGCCTTGTTGAATAAGTTCAAGCTGGAGCGTCTGCTGGTGGTCAATGAGGCCTTCGAGCTCAAGGGCTTGATTACCGTGAAGGACATTACCAAGCAGCTCAATTTCCCGAATGCGGCACGCGATGCCACCGGTCGTTTGCGCGTCGGTGCGGCAGTCGGCGTGGGCGAGGGCACAGAGGAGCGTGTCGAGGCCCTGGTGCGTGCCGGAGTGGATGCCATCGTGGTGGACACGGCGCATGGCCACAGCAAGGGCGTGATCGAACGCGTGCGCTGGGTCAAACAGAATTTCCCCCAGATCGACGTGGTGGGCGGCAATATCGCCACCGGTTCGGCCGCGCTGGCGCTGGTGGAAGCAGGGGCGGACGCGGTGAAGGTCGGTATTGGTCCCGGCTCCATCTGCACCACGCGCATCGTGGCCGGTGTCGGTGTGCCGCAGATCACGGCCATTGACAATGTGGCTACTGCGCTGCTCGGCACCGGAGTTCCCCTGATTGCGGACGGCGGCGTGCGCTATAGCGGCGATATTTCCAAGGCCATCGCAGCGGGCGCAGGCACCGTAATGATGGGCGGCATGTTTGCCGGAACCGAAGAAGCGCCGGGTGAAGTCATCCTGTACCAAGGCCGCAGTTACAAGAGCTACCGAGGCATGGGCAGCATTGGCGCCATGCAGCAGGGCAGTGCGGATCGCTATTTCCAGGAATCGAGCACCGGCAACCCGAATGCCGACAAGCTGGTGCCCGAAGGCATTGAGGGCCGCGTGCCCTACAAGGGCTCCATGGTCTCCATCGTCTTCCAGATGGCCGGTGGCCTGCGTGCCAGCATGGGCTACTGCGGCTGCGCCACCATTGCCGACATGCAGGACCGGGCGGAATTTGTGGAGATCACCACGGCCGGCATTCGCGAAAGCCATGTGCATGACGTACAGATCACCAAGGAAGCGCCCAATTACCGGGCTGAATGATTTACCGTAATTGCCTCATTACAATTTATTCGGCGCATCAAGTGCAAAAAAACTTCTAAGGCCAATCATGCTGCTGGAACAACTGCAACAGATGAATGCCCAATTGAACAGTTTGGCTGAACGCTATGGCGCGACGCGGTTGCGGGTTTTTGGTTCAGTGGCAAGAGGAGAAGAAACGTCCGACAGCGATGTGGACTTTGTGGTCGAATTACCGCGAGGCTATGACATGTTTTCCCAGCGCATAGCCTTGCAGCAAGATCTGGGCGATTTGTTGCACCGTAAAGTGGACTTGGTGCCCGAACATGAGTTAAACACCCATGTGCGCAATCATGTCCTGCACGAGGCAGTGGCGCTATGAGTAAGTCCTGGCAGGCTTATGCGCTGCACATTTTGGATGTAGCCGCCAAAATTAAACGCATTCAGTCGCGTGGTGATTTGACACAAGATGATGTACTTTACGATGCTGCGCTACGCAACTTGCAGACCCTTTGCGAAGCCACGCAATTGCTGCCCGACAATCTGAAGGCGCAGTTCCCAACCATACCTTGGCGTGAAATCAGTGGCTTTCGCAACATTCTGGTTCATAACTATTTGGGTGACATTGACCCGCTAACCGTTCAAACGGTGATGAATGCTCATCTCCCTGCGCTGATTGACTGCGTGCAGACCATGCTCGCAGCTGATGCTGGCTCCAATAATTAAAGTGTCTTTTTGAATGTCCCACCAGAAAATTCTCATTCTCGATTTCGGTTCGCAGGTGACTCAGCTGATTGCCCGCCGCATCCGCGAGGCCCATGTGTTCTGCGAAGTGCACCCCTGCGATGTGTCCGACGAATGGCTGCGCGCCTATGCTCGCGACGGCTCGCTCAAGGGCATTATCCTGTCCGGCAGCCATGCCAGCGTCTACGAAGAGACCACCGACAAGGCGCCCAAGGCGGTGTTCGAGTTGGGCATTCCGGTGCTGGGCATCTGCTACGGCATGCAGACCATGGCGCACCAACTCGGCGGCCTGGTGCAAAGCGGCAGTCAGCGCGAGTTCGGCCATGCCGACGTGCAGGCCCACGGCCACACGCGCCTGCTTGACGGCATTCAGGACTATCTGTCCGAAGGCCAGAGCATGCTGCAGGTGTGGATGAGCCACGGCGACAAGGTGACCGAGCTGCCGCACGGCTTCACGTTGATGGCCAGCACCGAGAGCTGCCCCATTGCCGGCATGGCCGACGAGACCCGCCACTTCTATGGCGTGCAGTTCCACCCGGAAGTGACGCACACCAAGCGCGGCGCCGCCATCCTGGAGCGCTTTGTGCTGGACATCTGCAACACCCGCCCGGACTGGATCATGGGCGACTACATCACCGAGGCGGTGGCCAAGATCCGCGCCCAGGTTGGCACGGATGAGGTCATCCTGGGCCTGTCCGGCGGCGTCGATTCGTCGGTGGCTGCGGCCCTGATTCACCGCGCCATCGGCGACCAGCTGACCTGCGTCTTTGTCGATCATGGCCTGTTGCGCCTCAACGAAGGCGACATGGTCATGGACATGTTTGTCGGCAAGCTGCACGCCAAGGTGGTGCGGGTGGATGCCGAGGAGCAGTTCCTGGGCCACCTGGCCGGAGTGTCCGAGCCTGAGGCCAAGCGCAAGATCATCGGCCGTGAGTTTGTCGAAGTTTTCAAGGCCGAGGCCGCCAAGCTGCGCAGCGACCAGTCGCGCCATGTGGAATGGCTGGCCCAGGGCACGATTTACCCGGACGTCATCGAGTCCGGCGGCGGCAAGGGCAAGAAGGCTGTGACCATCAAGAGCCACCACAACGTGGGCGGCTTGCCCGAGCAGCTCGGCCTGAAGCTGCTCGAACCCTTGCGCGAACTGTTCAAGGACGAGGTGCGCGAGTTGGGTGTGGCGCTGGGCCTGCCTTTTCACATGGTCTATCGCCACCCATTTCCAGGCCCCGGTCTGGGCGTGCGGATTCTGGGCGAAGTCAAAAAGGAATACGCCGACCTGCTGCGCCGGGCCGATGCGATTTTCATCGAAGAACTGCGCAATTTCATCGACGAAGAGACTGGCAAAAGCTGGTACGACCTGACCAGCCAGGCCTTCACCGTGTTCCTGCCGGTCAAAAGCGTGGGCGTGATGGGCGATGGCCGTACCTACGATTACGTGGTGGCCCTGCGCGCGGTGCAGACCAGCGACTTCATGACGGCAGACTGGGCCGAGCTGCCCTACGCGCTGCTCAAAAAGGTGTCGAGCCGCATCATCAACGAGGTGCGTGGCATCAACCGCGTGACCTATGACGTGAGCTCAAAACCACCGGCGACGATTGAGTGGGAATGATTTGATGTCTGGCAACGGCAGGCATTGATAAGCAAAAAACACCTGTAGCGCGGCATCCTGTGGCGGGCCACGTGACAGGTTTGTCATGTGCGAGCATAATCCTGTCAAGCCATTCACCTTCACAGGACGACTACCCCATGGACACCATCGCCCGTAGCGCCGCTATGCCTTTCACTGAGGCTGCGTTGTCCTTGGTCATCCGCGCTCAAAGCGAAGCGACGCAGCCCTCGCGCGATGCGGCTCCCCCCGGAACTCCCACCGACGTCAAGCGTGTGAGGGGGGCCAATGGCGAGAGCGTCCGGTACTACGTTTTGGACAAGAGTGGCATTTGGTGCAGCACAAACGGCCAGAACGGTATTCTTACGTCGACTGGGGCGGCTCGAAAACAGACGTCCTACCGTGTCTCGAAGAAGACTGCGGGCTCTGGCCTCCACCGGGTTGTGATCGAAGACGTCCTATTGGCGGCGCGTAGCGCTGAGTCCTTGGAGTTCAAGACCTCTACCCCTTCGACGGCCGAGTTCCTGGTCCGTTTGGCCTCGGTGTTGGACAGCAAGGTGTTGGCCCGCCTGGCGGACCTTTCCAAGCAGGCCTTCGAAGACAGCGTGGCCACGTTGCTGCGCAACATTGTGCCGCCCTTGTCGCCGCATGAAGCACAGATGGCGCAAAGAGTGGCCTTGGCGCGTGCGGCGATTCTGGAGGAGTTTGGCTACTGCACCAAGCAGCAGCTGGCTGATAGCTCCCGGGCGCGGGATCCGGGAGGCCTCGTGGACACCTGGCGCTCGCGCAGAAAAGTCTTCTCGGTGTCACTGCCGCAAAGCACCGCTCGGGAC
>Ga0118677_10001115_pt1 | contig 57561 bp, 55 predicted proteins | sample AliMusrvi5mmetaG_FD_86154 | JGI IMG/M metagenome (GOLD analysis project Ga0118677, IMG submission 86154)
GAAGTTACAGAAAAAATTTATGCAGAAATCAATAAAACCTTCGGTAATAAAAGGTGAAATTGCATCACCGGTTTCTAAAAGCATGATGCAACGAGCTGTTGCAGCTGCTTTGTTGGCAGATGGTACAAGCATTTTGCACAATCCTTCTTTTTGTGATGATGCACTTGCATCACTTGATATTGCTACAAAATTAGGCGCTGTTATTGAAAATAAAAAAACGCATGTATTGATAAAAGGCGGATTTAAACCGATTACAGACCAAATCCATTGCAATGAATCAGGTTTAAGTATGCGCATGTTCTCTCCTATTGCTGCAATTCATTCATCAAAAATAAATATTATCGGTCACGGTTCATTGCTGAAACGACCGGTAAATATGATTGAAGAAGCTTTAAAACAAATGGGTGTTGAAATAAATTCATCCAACGGATTTCTTCCTTTTTCTGTGAAAGGACCATTAAAAGGTTGCAATGCACAAATTGATGGATCAATCAGTTCGCAGCTATTGACCGGTCTTTTAATGGCTTTGCCTGTTGTTGAATCAGATTCTGTGTTGACTGTTAACAACCTGAAAAGCAAACCATATATTGACATGACCATTCAGTTGTTGTCTGATTTTAATATAAATATCATAAATAAAAATAACAATTACGAAACCTTTATCATTCAAGGAAAACAAAAATACAAAGCCTGCGAATATACTGTGGAAGGCGATTGGAGCGGCGCTTCTTTTCTTCTTGTGGCTGCTGCATTAAATGGAAATATTAAAGTAACTTCATTGCAAAAAAAATCTTTTCAGTCGGACAAAGAAATCATCAACGCGCTTGAAATGGCTGGCGCTACTGTTATTCATGAAAAAGATTTTACTGAAGTGCATAAAAAACAATTGAACGCATTTTCATTTGACGCCACAGAATGTCCGGATTTATTTCCTCCGCTTGTTGCGTTGGCAGCACATTGCAAAGGAATCACAACCATCAAAGGCGCAGAACGCCTGAAACACAAGGAAAGCGATCGTGCCACTGTTTTGAAAAATGAATTTGCAAAATTAGGTATAGAAATAAATATCAATGGCAATGAGATGATTATTCATGGTGGCAAAGTGCATGGCGGAAATGTAAAATCTCACAATGATCATCGTATTGCCATGGCTGGCGCTGTTGCAGCTTTATGTGCTAAAAGTCCTGTAATCATTAACGATGTAGAATGTGTATCAAAATCATATCCTGAATTTTTTGAAGATTTAAATTCTGTTTGTTTAACCAAGTTTCAATAATTATGAATACAATTGGAAGAATTTTTAAAATAAGTATTTTCGGCGAATCGCATGGAAAAGCTGTCGGCGTTGTCGTTGACGGATGTCCGGCAGGAATTTTATTATCAGAAAATGATTTTGAAGCTGATTTATCAAGGCGTAGAAGCGGTTCAAAAGGCACAACACCAAGAAAAGAATTAGATTTACCAGAAATTTACAGTGGATTATTCAATGGAAAAACCACTGGTCGCCCGATAGCCATACTTTTCAAAAACAACAATACTATTTCATCTGATTATAATGAGTTTCGCGATGTTCCACGTCCCGGTCACGCAGATTTTGTTGCACAAAAAAAATGGAATGGATTCAATGATAATCGTGGCGGCGGACATTTCTCCGGACGAATCACGATTGGCTTGGTAGCTGCCGGAGTGATTGCAAAAAAAATCATCAACCCAATTGATATTCAAGCTAAACTTATTGAAGTTGGCGGAAATAAAGACATTGAAAAAGCAATTGACGAAGCAATAAAAAACAATGATTCTATTGGCGGTTTGATTGAATGTAAAGCTATAAATCTGCCAATTGGACTTGGCGAACCATTCTTCGATTCCGTTGAAGCATTGATTTCACATATGATCTTTTCAATTCCAGCAATCAAAGGAATTGAATTTGGTTCAGGATTTGAAGCAGCAAAAATGAAAGGTTCACAGCACAATGATCCTTTTATTTCATCAGATGGAAAAACAACGACCAACCACGCAAGCGGCATCAATGGCGGAATTACAAACGGTAATGATATAGTATTTCGTATTGCAGTTAAGCCAACTTCAAGCATTTCAAAAACACAAAATACTTTTAATCTTCAAACAGGTAAAATGGTTGATATGGAAGTAAAAGGAAGACATGATGTGTGCATTGCGCTCAGAATGCCTGTTATTGCTGAAGCTGCCACGGCTATTGCGCTTGCTGATTTAAAATTGTGTGGAGAAAATGCGTTTATTGAATAATTTAAATGTTCTATAAATTTATAATTATGTAATTTTTAGTTATGGGCTAAAGCCCAATTTTATTGAATTTCATTAACCCCGATCTTAAGATCGGGGTTAGTAAACAAACCAACAATTTAGGACTTTAGTACTTATGTAAAAAAAAATCCATAAATTTCAACTACCCCACTCTTCAAAAAAACGTTTTAAATATTCTTCCATAAAAAGATGTCTCTCTTCAGCGAGAAGCTTGCCGGTATTGGTATTCATTAAGTTTTTTAGTAGAAGAAGTTTTTCATAAAAATGATTTATCGTAGGACCTTTGCTGTTTTTATAATCTTCAAAACTTGTATGAAAAACAGGTTTTATTTCAGGATTATACATACTTCTGTGGCATGAACCACCATATGCAAAAGCTCTTGCAATACCAATGGCGCCCATGGCATCCAAGCGATCCGCGTCTTGCACAATCTGTCCTTCGATGGTATTAATTTTCGAAGAAACACCGGCTCCTTTGTAAGACAAATTTTCAATAATTTCACAAATATGCTGAATGATTTTTTCATCAATTTGTTGACATAAAAGCCATTCTCGAATTTGCGAACCACCTGTATTTCCAACTGTTTTTTGCAATTTATAATCTTCCAAATCATGAAGCAAAGCGGCAAGTTCAACTATAAATAAATCTGCATTTTCAGTTGCAGCAATTTTTTTTGAAGTATTCCAAACTCTGAAGATATGCCACCAATCGTGACCTGTAGCTTCATCCGAAAATTTATCTTTTATAAATTGAACGGCGTTTTCAATAATCTTTTCAGAATACATTTACTTCGAAATTATTTTTTGATTTTCTTCATTTTGTCAATGACATCAAGGAATTGAACGTTTTGTTTTAATGATTCAAAAGCCGGATCATTTATCAATCGGTCAATATCATTAAATTTATAGAATAATGCTTTCTCAAGATAGCTCAATGCTTCGTTTGATTGCTTATTCAACATAAACCATCGAGCATTCATATAATAAGTTTCAGAATTATCAGGATCAACCAACTCATATATTTGCAAAAGTTTTTTAGTTACATCCATTTGGGAAGCATTCATCGTTTTGCCGGCATACATATAAGCCATTAAACTGCAAAGATTCAATACACGTTTGTTACGTTCAAGCAATAAATTATTTTTTTCTGCACTCAATTGTTTCACTTCATTTTTCCACCAGTCAATATTTTTTGTTTCAAAAGCATGTGAAAATTTATCTCTTAAAACGGTTTCCGATTTATTTATTTGTTCATCATTTTTTAAAGCATCCAGATATGATTTGTCTTTTTTAATTAATGCAATTTTTTTAGAATATTCGCTGATATCAACCAATTGGTCAAGATAATTAATTGCTTGTTTGTACAGTTTAAAAAGCTTTAATGAGTTTCCAGATTTATTCAAAACAGACAAGCTATCATCAAAATGTTTTTTAATTGCATTTATCATTTTTGCATCTTTTTGAATTTTATTATCTCGCATCGCATTTGCAATCTGCCACATAAACGCTTCTTCCATATACGACGCAGGCGCCCAGGCATGTTCGCCTTTGAAATAAACAATCTGATGTTTAAAATTCAAACTATCCAATGATTTTTGAAGCATCAAAAATTCAGTATAATTAAAATCCTCTGTGCCGACAAATCCAATATAATTCAATTTTTCAGACGCCGGATTTTTTATTTCGCCAAAACCAGCTCCACAGCCAATCACACCGGCAATGCTCGGATTATTCAAAGCATAATACGTTGCAACCCGTGCTCCACCTGAGAACCCTGCCAGATACACCCGATTCTTATCAATATTCAATCTGTTTTGTGAATCTTCAAAAAGATTAAATAAAATTGTATTTTGATCGGCAAGTATCAATCCATTTTTTGAATTATAGGATGCAATCAAAATATATCCATATTTTTCGGCAATCTCTTTATATTTCTCAACAGGAGTTAAAGCCTCGCCATGAGAATCAAGCATGTAAATAACCGGCCATGATTTACTTCTAGTATAATTTGAAGGCAAATAAGCAGCATAATGCTCATTTGGAAAATGAATGCAGGAAATATTTTGATTGATTTTCCCTGAAATAATCGGCGGTGCAGTTTGTTTCTTTTTTTCATTACTTGATGAACATTGAACTAAAAATAAAAAATTCAGTGCGTAAATAAACAATTTCAAGATTCTCATTTTCATTAATTATATATTTAAAAATTCTTTTTACTAATTTTTCGTAAAAATACCAAAATTTAACAATTACGAAAAGAAATTATTTTTTGTCAAAATTTTCCAAAAAACTATAAATTCGTTATTCAACAACCTTTTTATTGATTTAGCTCAAGCGATGTTTATATTTTTTTATAAAATACTTTGCTATTCTGAATTAATTAAATAAAATTTGCAACTTTAATTAAGATAAAATCTTTTCTTCTTTCATTTACTTTTAAATTTTTAATTATTATGATGGATAGTAATTCATTGATTTTATTTTTTATTGTTGCTATAGTTCTTGTGGGTGGCGCCATTCTCTTTTCTCATTTCATTGCGCCACGTTCAAGCAATCCACAAAAATCAGAAGTGTATGAATGCGGTATTCCAACCACTGGAATCACTTGGTTGCAATTCAATATCGGATATTATTTATTTGCCATTCTTTTTCTCATTTTCGATGTGGAAACTGTTTTTGTGTTTCCATGGGCAGTCATGATGAAAGAGCTTGGTATGGTTGCATTTGTTGAAATAGTTATTTTCTTTTTTATATTAATTTTAGGCTTATTATATGCCTGGAAAAAACATGCGTTGATATGGGAGTAAAAATCAAATCAATGAAAGATGCAGATTTCAAGGATAATGAAACCCTTGAACTCTTTAAAGAAACCGATGGGAATATATTTACAACGACCATTGATAATATTTTAAACTGGGGACGTTCAAATTCTGTTTGGCCGCTTACGTTTGCCACCAGTTGCTGCGGCATTGAAATGATGGCTGCAGGCGCTGCACGACACGACTTTGCCCGATTCGGCATTGAAGTTTATCGCGCCAGCCCCAGACAAGCTGATGTTATTGTTGTTGCCGGCACCATCACCAATAAAATGGCTCCTGTGCTCAAACGACTTTACGATCAAATGTCAGAACCTAAATATGTTATTGCCATGGGTTCATGCGCCATTTCAGGCGGACCATTTTTCTATAATTCATATTCAGTAATAAAAGGTGTTGATCATCTGATTCCTGTTGATGTGTATGTGCCAGGTTGCCCGCCAAGACCGGAATCATTGCTTTACGGCGTGATGCAGTTGCAACGAAAAATTAAAGCAGAATCGTTTTTGAAAAAACAATTTAAAAAAAATGTGACAACGAATGAATAACGAAGAACTGAAACAAACTATTCTTTCTATCCTACCTTCAGCAGTGTTTGAAGAGAATACTCAATTTTTGACTATTCAAATTCCTGCTGATCAGATTCATGATTTTGCAAAAAAAATCAAAGAATCAGAAACGATTTCATTCGATTATTTATTTTGCCTGACCGGCATTGATTATGGTGATTCACTCGGAGTCATCTATCATCTTAGGTCAACAAAATATCGTCATGAAATAGTTGTAAAAATAAAAACATCTGATCGTGAAACACCTGCTGTTGATACAGTTTGCGACATTTATAAAACAGCTGAATTTCACGAACGCGAAATTTTTGATCTTTTCGGAATAAAATTTAATCATCATCCTGACCTGAGAAGAATCCTTTTGGATGAATCATGGGAAGGACATCCATTACGCAAAGATTATATTGATGAAGTTAATATTGTTGAAAGATAATTTATGACAGATTTAATACAAGAAATCGAACAACAGGAATATATCATCAACATGGGACCACAGCATCCATCAACGCATGGCGTGTTGCGGCTTGTGCTTTCTCTGAAAGGAGAAATCGTTAAAAATGTTGAACCGCATTGCGGATATATTCATCGCGGCATTGAAAAAATGTGTGAAAAGCTGACTTACCAGCAAATCATTCATCTTACCGACCGACTGGATTATCTTTCAGCACATATCAATAATGCAGCTGTTTGCCTGTTGGTTGAAAAAGCGCTCGGCATTGAAGTTCCTGAACGTGTAAAATATATACGTACGATTATTGATGAACTCACACGTATTGCTTCTCATCAGCTTTGGTGGTGCTCATTTGGAATGGATCTTGGCGGATTGACCTGTTTCTTCTATGGTTTGCGCGACAGAGAACATATTTTAGATATATTTGAAGAAACCACCGGTGGCAGATTGATTCAAAGCTATTACACGCCAGGCGGCTTGATGAAAGACATTCATCCTAATTTTCAAAAAAGAGTAAAAGATTTTATTAAATATTTCAGAAAAATTTTACCTGAATACGATCAGTTGCTTACAGGAAATGTCATTATGCAAGCGCGTTCAAAAGGAATAGGAAAACTTTCTCTGGAAGATGCAATTTCATTTGGCGCTACCGGTCCAAGCGGCAGAGGTTCTGGATTTGCTTGCGATGTAAGAAAATTGCATCCTTATCATCTTTATGATAAAGTTAATTTTAAAGAAATCCTTTATCAGGAAGGCGATACATTTGCGCGGTATAAAGTAAGAATGGATGAGATGTGGGAATCAATGTCAATTATCGAACAATTGATTGATAATATTCCTGAAGGTGATTTTACAGCCAAAATGAAACCAATCATCAAACTTCCTGAAGGCGAATATTATCAACGTGTTGAGGCTGCTCGCGGAGAATTTGGCGTTTACATTCTGAGTAAAGGAGATAAATATCCTTACCGCGTAAAATTCCGTTCACCAAATTTCAGCAACTTGTCAATACTAAATACAATTGTTCCCGGACAAAAAATTGCAGACCTTGTTGCAATTGGTGGCTCTCTCGACTATGTTATTCCTGATATTGACAGATAATTAAAAAAGTAAATAAAAAATGGATTTAAATATTTACGACTTTACTTCTTTTACCAAATGGATTGATACTTCTCTCCATGAGATGATGAGTCCGTTTTGGGTAACAGCATGTGAGATGACCATCATCGGCGTTGCTATACTTGCTTTCTACGCTGTTGTTGGTTTGTATCTGGTGTATGCTGAAAGAAAAATTTGCGGATTCATGCAAAACCGTGTTGGGCCTAATAGAGTTGGACCTTTTGGGTTTTTTCAAACTATCGCCGACCTAATAAAACTATTGATTAAAGAACTTGTCATCATTAAAAATGCTGATAAGTTTCTTTTCAATATCGCTCCTTTCATTATTATCATAACATCATTTCTTGCAATAGCTGCAATCCCATTTGCCAAAGGCTTGCACGCCATGGATTTTAATATCGGCGTGCTTTATGTTATGGCTGTTTCTTCAATGGGTGTGATTGGTATTTTATTAGCCGGATGGTCGAGTAACAATAAATATTCTCTCATTGGAGCTATGCGTAGCGGTGCACAGATTGTTAGTTATGAACTTTCCGTAGGTTTATCATTGATTACGATGGTCATACTTGCCGGAAGCATGCAATTATCAGCCATTGTGGACGGACAGGCGCATGGATGGTTTATTTTCAAAGGTCATATTCCTGCATTTATTGCATTCATCATCTTTATTATTGCCGGAACTGCTGAAACAAACAGAGGTCCATTCGATCTTGCAGAAGCTGAATCAGAACTTACTGCCGGTTTTCACACAGAATATTCAGGAATCAAATTTGCTTTTTTCTTTTTGGCAGAATATATGAATATGTTTATTATCGCATCCATTGCTGCTACTGTGTTTTGGGGTGGATGGCAACCGCTTTGGATTTCAGGCTGGGATTCTTTCAATCATGTCATGGCTTGGATTCCTCCATTCATTTGGTATATCAGCAAAACTGCCGTTGTTATTTTTATCATGATGTGGTTTAAATGGACTTTCCCTCGTTTGCGTATTGACCAATTGCTCACGCTCGAATGGAAATATTTGTTGCCGATAAATCTCTTTAATGTTCTGTTGATGGCATTTATCGTACTTAAAGGATGGCATTTTTAAAGTTAAAAAGTTTCAAGTTACAATAAAAACTATAAACAAAAAAAAGTAAACTGAACACTAATCAATGAAAAGTTTATACAACTATATAAAAAGTATTATAACCGGAGTCTGGTCGTTGATGGTTGGATTGAAAGTTACACTTTCATATTTCGTTCGTCCTTGGACAATCATCACACAACAATATCCTGAAAACCGCGACACGCTTAAAATGTTTGATCGTTTCAAAGGTGAAGTCATTATGCCGCATAATGAAAAAAATGAGCATAAATGCACCGGCTGCGGTATTTGCGAAATCAATTGTCCAAACGGAAGTATTGAAGTGATTTCTCAATCTATTTTAACAGAAGAAGGCAAGAAAAAAAGAATCATCGACAAACATATTTATCATTACGGCATGTGCAGTTTTTGTGGACTATGCGTAAAGACGTGCCCTTCACAGGCTCTCGCATTTGGACAAGATTTTGAACAAGCCGTTTTTACAAGAGCAAAACTGACAAAAATTTCAAATAAAGAAGGCTCAATATTAATGAAAGGAGTTGAATAATGGAGGCAATATCAGCGAATCACATCATGTTTATTATTTTTTCATTTGTCATCATTCTCTTTTCAGTTTTAACGGTTACTAGCCGAAGGATTTTGCGTGCAGCTGTTTATTTACTGTTTGTTTTAATTTCCACTTCAGGAATTTATTTCATGCTGAATTATCAGTTCCTTGCTGCTGTTCAGCTTACACTATATGCCGGTGGTATTGTGGTATTGATCATTTTTTCAATATTATTAACAAGTCATATCAATCAAAAATTTGAACCTATTGGTGTGAAAAAAATAATTTCCGGATTATTTGCATCTTTATTTGGAATAATAATTTGCATCACAGCTATTTTACAATATAATTTCGTTGCTTCTACAGCACCTGAAATTCCTGTGAATATGCACGTCATTGGCAGCAAATTGCTGGATTATGGGCACAATGGATTTATTTTACCTTTTGAAGTAATCAGTATTTTGCTTTTAGCATCTATGATTGCTTCAATCGTTATTGCAAAGCGAAAAAAACAACCAAATGATTAACTAATTATGACAACTGAAATACCATTAAATTATTTTTTAATTGTCAGCACCATCATGTTTTTTGTTGGTGTGTATGGCTTTATTACTCGAAAAAATTTAATCACCATCTTGATGTCGGTTGAATTAATTTTAAATTCTGTAAATATTAATTTTGTTGCATTCAATCATTTTCTGTATCCAAACGAATTGCACGGACATTTTTTTGTTTTATTCATTATTGCGATTGCCGCATCAGAAGCGGCTGTTGCTATTTCTTTAATCATTAATATTTACAGAAGATTTAAAACCATTGATGTGGAAAATGTCAATGAAATGAAATATTAATAAGTAAAAAGATAAAAGTTAAAAGTTGTAATGAAAAATATAAATTTACTTATATCTAAACAAACTGAAGAACAAAAGATGATTTCAGGTTTTATTAATGTATTAAAAAACAGCATTTAAATACTTGCAGCTAATAGCTTACAACTTGTGGTTTTTAGCTTGAAACTTAATTTTTAACAAATGACTACATTTAATTATTGCTTACTGATTCCATTGATTCCGCTATTCATGTTTTTGCTTTTGGGATTGTTTGGAAATAAACTCAAAAGTAACATTTCAGGTGTGCTTGGAACCTTAGGACTTGCCACATCAACCGTTTTATCTTATATCACAGCTTATCAATATTTTTTCAATACTGAAAAAATTGATGGCGCTTTTCAAAAAATCTTAGCAATAGATCAAGCCTGGCTTCATCTGACTGATTCACTTCAAATCAATCTTGGAATTTTACTTGATCCAATTTCTGTCATGATGTTAATCGTTATTACAACCGTTTCACTCATGGTTCACATTTACAGCATTGGTTATATGAAAGGAGAACGCGGGTTTGAACGATTCTTTGCATTTCTTTCACTTTTTACTTTTTCTATGCTCGGACTTGTGCTTGCAACAAATATTTTCCAGATGTATATTTTCTGGGAATTGGTAGGTGTTTCATCATTTCTGTTGATTGGATTTTATTATCAAAAACCATCTGCTGTGGCTGCTTCAAAAAAAGCATTTATCGTTACACGCTTTGCTGATCTTGGCTTTTTGATTGGTATTTTATTACTTTCTTATTACACAAAAACATTTAATTTTTATTCAAAAGATTTATCTCATCCCGGAATTTTAGATATTCAAAATATTGAATTATTAAAAAATCTCTCATTCTCATTCATGGGCGTTTCAATAGCCACGTGGTCTTTGTTGTTTGTGTTCATGGGAGGCGCCGGTAAATCTGCAATGTTTCCTTTGCATATCTGGTTACCTGATGCGATGGAAGGTCCAACACCTGTTTCTGCATTGATTCATGCAGCGACGATGGTTGTTGCTGGTGTTTATCTTGTTGCACGATTATTTCCAGTATATGCAATGGCTGCACCACAAGGACTTGAAGTAATCGCGTACATTGGAGCTTTCACTTCTTTATTTGCTGCCGTTATTGCCTGCACCCAATTAGATATTAAACGAGTGCTTGCTTATTCAACCATGTCGCAAATTGGATATATGATTGCTGCTCTTGGTGTTTCAGGATATGGTGGCGAACATGGTTTAGGATTCATGGCATCCATGTTTCATTTATTTACGCATGCCATGTTCAAAGCACTTCTATTCCTTGGTGCTGGCGCTATCATTCATGCTGTTCACAGCAATGTGATGAATGAAATGGGTGGTTTACGAAAAAAATTACCAATCACGCATATTACATTTTTAATTGCATGCCTTACGATTGCAGGTATTCCGGGACTTTCAGGATTTTTCAGTAAAGATGAAATTTTATCCGCAGCATATGCTCACAATAAAATCATTTTCTTCAATCAATTGTTTGTTGCCGGTTTAACTGCGTTTTATATGTTCCGTCTTTATTTCAGAGTCTTCTGGAACAAGCAACCGCACTATCATCACGAACCGCATGAATCACCTTTAACGATGACCATTCCGTTGATGTTTCTTGCTGTTGCATCTATTGTAACCGGTTATATTCCGTTCAGTCATTTTATCACGTCAGATTATAAACCTTTTGATTCAGAAATAGAATGGTTGCATGTTGCCATTCCATCTATTTTAGTGGGTTTAACAGGCATTTTCATTGCAGCAGTCATGTATATGAAGGAAACAGCTATTCCTGATACTATTTCAAATAGTATCAAATTATTTTACAAATGGTCATTCAATAAATTTTACATTGATGAAGTTTATTTATTTGTAACTAAAAAAATTATTTTCAATAATATTTCAAAACCAATTGCCTGGTTCGACAGACATATCATTGATGCCACGATGAATGCAATTGCATCCGTCACGAATTTTGTCTCTGAAAAAATCAAAGGACTACAGTCTGGGCAGGTACAGCAATACGGTTTTGTTTTTGTAACAGGCGTTTTAGTTTTAGTGTTCTTTTTCATTTTTCTTTTTATCTAAAATATCAACATGAATATGATGAATTTTAATTTGAATTTATTTGTACTTATCCCCTTCCTGACCATCATTGCAATAATGATGTGTAGGAACAACAAGCAAGTTCGCTTGACGGCTGCTTTTGGAATGAGCATTCAATTAATTATGGCGGCAATCCTTGTATTCACTTATTTGCATGTAAGAAATCTTGGCGACACAGCAGAAATGCTTTTCACACAAGATTATGCTTGGTTTAGTATGCCAAATATCCACTATGCTATTGGTGTTGACGGAATCTCAGTAGCCATGATTGCATTAACTTCCATTGTTGTTTTTGCCGGAATTTTTGCTTCATGGGAAGTAGAATTTTTATCAAAAGAATTTTTCATCTCATTGATTTTACTATCAACCGGAGTATTCGGCTTTTTCATTTCTTTGGATTTATTTACTATGTTTCTTTTTTATGAATTAGCTGTTATTCCGATGTACCTGTTAATCGGCATTTGGGGAAGTGGACCGAAAGAATATTCAGCCATGAAACTTACGTTGATGCTTATGGGTGGCTCGGCATTCCTGCTTGTTGGATTGCTTGGTATATATTTTACAACAGCAACTGCAAGTGGAAATTTCAGTTTTAATATTATTGAACTTTCCAAAGGGCATATGCCTGTTGAGATGCAGAGAATATTTTTCCCATTGACTTTTCTCGGATTTGGTGTGCTTGGCGCTCTTTTCCCTTTTCACACATGGTCGCCTGACGGACACGCATCAGCGCCAACAGCTGTATCCATGCTACATGCAGGCGTATTGATGAAACTCGGCGGTTATGGTTGTTTCAGAGTGGCAATGTTTCTCATGCCACAAGCAGCACAAGAATTATCTTGGATATTCTTAATCTTAACAACCATTAGTGTGGTCTATGGCGCATTTGGAGCTATCATGCAAAAAGATTTGAAGTATATCAATGCATATTCTTCTGTGAGCCATTGCGGACTCGTATTGTTTGCAATTTTAATGATTAATAAAACTGCGATGGATGGCGCCATCATTCAAATGATTTCGCATGGTATTATGACTGCACTCTTCTTTGCCTTGATAGGTATGATTTACGGAAGAACACACACCCGTTTGATCAATGAAATGGGCGGTTTAATGAAAGTAATGCCATTCTTATCAGTATGTTATGTAATTGCAGGTCTTGCTTCGCTTGGATTACCGGGGTTTAGCGGCTTTGTGGCTGAAATGACCATATTTGTCGGCTCATTCCAGAACCCGGACACATTCCATCGGGTGATGACAATCATAGCTTGTTCTTCAATAGTAATCACGGCAGTTTACATTTTACGTGTTGTCGGCATCTTGTTATTAGGACCAATCAAAAATCCGCATTTTGATCATTTGGGCGATGCCAAATGGTATGAACGTGTGTCAACAATTACTTTAATCAGCGCTATTACAGCGATTGGTATTGCTCCTTTGTGGTTATCAGATATGATCGGTATTAGTTTGCGACCAGTATTTGAAAAACTCTTAGCTCATTTATAATTTATTAATAAAATAAACTGTTCTATGATTCTTAAAGATTTTTTAATGATGCGGCATGAAATACTGCTTACAGTTGTAGCAATGCTCATTCTGATGATGGAAATCGGTTGGAAAAAAGAAGAAAGATGTTCGATAAAAATTATTTCAACTATTTTATTTTTCATCATTACCGTTGTTGGTTTCTTACCAATAGAAACAGGCGTTCTATTCGGTGGAATGTATCACACAACTGATTTGATCATTACTTGTAAAAATATTTTGAATATCGGCGTTCTGATCATTTTTATTCAATCATCGCAATGGTTGAAGATGGAAGCCAATTCAGACAAAACATCTGAATATTTTCTCCTCATCATTTCAACATTGATTGGGATGAACTTCATGATATCATCCGGTGATTTTTTAATGTTTTATATTGGTCTCGAACTAGCAACAATACCAGCCGCTGCGCTGGCAGCTTTGGAATTAACTAAAAATAAATCCGGTGAAGCAGGTATCAAACTTATTTTATCTTCCGCTCTTTCGTCAGGCATTCTGCTTTATGGCTTATCCATGATTTACGGAACAACCGGCTCTATCTATTTCAGTGATGTTATGGCTGCCATGTCGCAAAGCAGTTTGCAGGTGTTGGCATTTATTTTCTTCTTTGCAGGTATGGCATTTAAAATTTCATTAGTTCCATTTCATTTATGGACAGCTGATGTTTACGAAGGTGCACCTATCAATGTCACTTCTTTTCTTTCAGTGATTTCAAAAGGCGCAGCAGTTTTCATCTTAACAATATTATTATTTACAGTTTTTCAACCTATCGTTCATCTTTGGCATAATGTAATTTTTGCAATTTCAATTTTAACAATGACAGTCGGAAATCTCTTTGCTATCAGGCAAACCAACATCAAACGTTTTCTTGCGTTTTCATCTATTGCACAGGCAGGGTTTATTTTGCTTGGTATTATGGGCGACAATACATTTGGTTTTGCAACCATTATTTATTTTGTGTTGATATATATTTTCTCAAACCTTGGTGCATTTGGCGTTGCTGCTGCTATTTCAAACATTACTGGTAAAGAAAACATTCAAGATTACAATGGCTTGTATCAAACAAATCCGAGATTAAGTTTGACCATGATGTTGTCATTGTTCTCATTGGCAGGCATTCCGCCGGTTGCAGGATTCTTTGGTAAATTTTTCCTTTTCACAGCAGCATTTCAACATGGTTATTATCTGCTCGTTTTCATTGCTGTGGTCAATACAATCATTTCGCTTTATTACTATTTGCTGATTGTGAAAGCCATGTTTATCAATAAAAGCGACCAACCCATTCAACATTTTAATAATGATTTCATGACTCGCTTGGGATTGATCATTTGCGTAATTGGCATGATTGTAATCGGCTTTGCAAGCCCGATTCTCGAATACCTCAATAAGTTATCTTTTTAATTCCTTAAATTTTTCATTATGTCTGCTCTAAATAAAGGAAAACATGTGGTTGAAGAAATTAATGGTGTACGCTGCACCATTGTTGAAAAAAACGTGGATAAACCCAGAATGCTTTTTCTGAAAGATCTTCTTGAAATAAATAACTTTAAAGTAGAAACTCTGGCTGATGCTAATAACAAATACACGATTGGCGTAACAGATATTATTTTCAACCCGATTATTGCTGTTTACGAACGCACCTTATTTACAAAAGATAAAGAAATTGTTACTCCTGCATATTGGAATCAATACACAACAAAAACGAATGTTCGTTACTGGCGTTTCCAATAAATAAACTCATACAACCATTATAAACAAAGCCAATCTACCTTTTAGCAGATTGGCTTTTTGTTTTTAAAAAAGTTTAATATATTTACAATATAATTTTTTATATTTTCAAACTCTTTAGAAACAAACGAATGACAGTTAAAACAGCTTAAAATAAGTATTATGAAATTACTACTTTGTTTTTTTCTCATTTATTCTTTAATAATAACCTCTGATATTAACAATGAAATTATTTGGAAAGAGGGAAATAAACTAACATATAATGATTTTAAATGCGAACTTGATAAGTCATCAAATAGAGGTGCTATTTCAAATCTAGGAATTCATTTTGAAGATGAAATAATTTCTCATTCATTAAAATTTAAAGTTTATGCATATTTTAATCCAAAACTATCGTGGATAAAATTTAAAAATAAAAACTTACTTAATCATGAACAAGTTCATTTTGATATTATTGAAATATATAGTAGAAAACTTGTAAAAGAATTATTAAAAATAAAAAAGGTAAATCATACACATTCAGATTTAAAAAACCTTCAAAAAGAAATAGTCCATGAGAAGGATTTATTTTCACAGGAATATGACAATCAAACTAATTTCTCAATTAATATTGTAATGCAAAATAAATGGACAAATAATATAAATAAAATATTAGATTCTCTTAAAGAATATAAAACGAACAAAGAATATATTTTAAAAGAAGTAGAAATATATTAATATATTTTCCTTATCATACACTAAAAAGTCTAACAAAGATTTGTAAAATAAAAATTCAGAATGAAAGAATTTTATTTTTGAAAAATCAAAAAACTTATTCTCAAACAAATCAACTAAACTTCAATAGCTGGTTTTTTTTCAAAGCGGGATAAGTAACGTTTTTTTGCTTCTTCAGCATTTGTTCCACGTTTTATGTAAATAGTTGTTTTACTATTGATAACAACAGCCTGTAACTCTCTCAAATCAGGAGATTCAAACTTTACTTGTTTTTTTTCATACATACAATTTGTACTTTCTGTTTTTTAACGATTAAACAATCAAAATAGATAAGTCGCTTAATTTTAACGGTTTATATAAATTACCAACTGTAAATATAATCAAAATATTTAACTTATTGCATATAAAAATTCATGATTCTTTATTTCAAACCATATTTCATTAGACCAACCAAAGTCAATCCTCATTTAATAGATCGTTTTTTTTATTTTTAAAAGTTTAAACCTTTTATTAAAAAAGACATATGAATTTTACACTTTATAAATATGAACGAAAGCTTATCTTTGCAAAACCATCAAAAACAATATAAACGGTGAGATATTTCTTTCATATTTCTTATAATGGCATCAACTACCATGGTTGGCAACGACAAAAAAATGCAATCAGTGTAAGAGAAGTATTTGAGACTAATCTTGAACGAATTCTAAAAGAACCTATTGATTGCATTGGCTGTGGCAGAACCGATGCGCAAGTGCATGCCAGTCAATATTTTTTTCATTGTGATATTAAGAAGGCGTGGGACTTCGACTTGCTGTTTATCCTTAATAAAATGCTGCCAAATGATATTTCCATTTATGAAATCATTCCGGTAAAGCCCGATCAGCATGCACGTTTCGATGCAATTAGTCGCACATACGATTATTTTATCCACACCTTTAAAGATTCGTTTTTAAATGAGCGGAGTGCACTATATCTCGAAAAAAATTTAGACCTCGATAAAATGAATCAGGCAGTGAAACTTCTTTCAACCTATTCCGAATTTTACTCCTTTTGTTTTTCGCCAAACAAACAACTCAGTACTGTTTGCCGAATCACTGAGGCTAAATTATTTTATAACCATACAGCCGACCGCATACGGTTTCAAATTACTTCAAACCGTTTTATAAAAGGCATGATACGAATAATTGTAGGCAAGTTGCTTGAAGTAGGAAAAGGCAAACTATCTATTGATGAGTTTGAATATTTACTGACAAATAAAATCGCGCTTAGTAACACCAGACCTGCTTTTCCACAAGGTCTTTATCTTACAAAAGTCACCTATCCATATTTAAACCTTCCTCCACGGAATAATTTTACAAAAAGTAATTTCAATGAATGGATTGAAATTTAAATTATTTTTATTTTCGTAGTCGAAAAATTAATAACATATTTAAAAATTAAGATAGTATATTTTAATTTTCATGTTTAAAAAGATGCAATTTCCCTACTACCATTTGTTCGCAATTCTATTTGCTTTAGCAGCACACTTCCCAGATAATTTAGCATTTGCTTTTGAATAAACATCGAAAAAAAACCAAAACACCAAACCTGAAACATCCGTATATTTGCATTCTTAAAGCAAGACGAGATAATTAATGGAGAATAACACAACACAAAAAGAAAAATTAAGTGAAGTAGAAATAAACACGTGCATTTCAGTTTTAGAACATTTGCTTCATCATGGCGATCAACTGATTCATTTGCCGGAAGAGCAATTGATAAAGTTGATGAAAGCCGCCGGACAAATTACAAGACCTGACAAAGCTGAAATAAAAAAGAGAAACAAAAGTGTGAAGGTTGCCCGAAAACAGGAAGAAATTGAGCATAATCGAAAAGCACGTGCTGCCACAAACATAAGAAGTGCACGAAAGTTAAGCGTGTTTGAAGCACCAAAACAAATAGCATTACCTGAAATTGAAACAACACACGAAAAACACTTTCTTTCTTCCGAACAAAACTGTTATGTATGCAAAAAATTTTACACCGAGATACATCATTTTTATGATTCGATGTGTAAAGAATGTGGCGATTTGAACTATGCCAAGCGTTTTCAAACATGCGATTTAACAGGACAAGTTGCGCTCATCACTGGTTCACGACTTAAAATCGGTTATCATGCAACATTAATGATGTTGCGCTCAGGCGCTACTGTTATTGCTACAACACGCTTTCCTGCTGATTCAGCCATTCGTTTTGCCAAAGAAAAAGATTTCTCAGAATGGAGTCACCGGCTGCATATTTACGGGCTCGACTTGAGGCATATTCCCAGTGTTGAGTTGTTTGCCTCTTATGTAGAACAGAAATATGACCGACTTGATATTCTAATAAATAATGCAGCGCAAACCGTGCGGAGACCTTCCGGGTTTTACTCACACTTGATGACAAACGAAACGCTTCCTTTTCATGAGCATTCCAAAGATGTTCAACAGCTTCTCTCCCATCATCAGCAATGTTTGAAAGAGATTGAAAATTTTAATCATCTGGGTACTGATTCAAAAAAAGCATTGGCTGTAACGTGGAATGGACAAGCGCCGGGCATTGGCATTCGGGCTTCTGCACAACTTTCGCAAGTACCTTATAAATTTGACAATTCGATTGAAGCCAGAGAAGTTTTTCCTGAAGGTAAATTTGATGCAGATCTTCAACAGGTTGATTTAAGAAAAACAAATAGCTGGCGTTTAAAACTCGGACAAATAGAAACATTGGAAATGGTGGAAGTGCAATTAGTTAACTCCATTGCTCCTTTTGTGCTTTGCAATCGTCTCATTACAATGATGCGACGAGATTATACAGGCAAAAAGCATGTTGTCAATGTTTCAGCCATGGAAGGAAAATTTCATGGGTTTAAGAAAGCAGATCGTCATCCGCATACCAACATGGCGAAAGCAGCAATCAATATGTTAACGCATACTGCAGCCAGCGACTTGGCGAAAGACGGCATATTCATGAATGCTGTTGATACAGGCTGGGTGACCGATGAAGATCCTGTAGAATTGGCTAAACACAAGCAAAAGGTGCATGATTTTCAACCTCCGTTAGATATTGTTGACGGTGCAGCCCGCGTTTGCGATCCCTTTATTGATGGAATAAATACCGGCAAACATTGGAGCGGACAGTTTCTGAAAGATTATTTCCCGATAAGCTGGTAGAAAATTACATTGATTTTTTTAATCATTTAACCCATTGTGCTATTAAACAGAATCAAGCCAAGCTATGATTTATATTGCCTCTATAAAATTATTATTAAATAAAATTTAAACAGTTTCTGATTTTTATTAAAATTTTGCATATTTGCAATACTTAAACTAAATAACTAAAACTATTTATTATTATGAAACAAATAAAATTACTTTTTAAAGTAAAATTAATCCCGCTATTTTTGCTGGTTTTGGGATTGACAGGAATTCAAGCACAAAATGCCGTTTCAGTTTCAGGTGGAAATGCGGCAGGAAGCGGTGGATCTGCGAGTTACACGGTCGGACAAATTGTTTACACCACTAACACCGGAACGAATGGTTCAACAGCTCAGGGCGTGCAACAGCCTTATGAAATTTCGGTGGTATCTGGAATTGAGCAAGCCAAAGGAATCAGCCTGAATGTTTCGGCATATCCGAATCCGGCAATAGATTTTCTTACTCTAAAAATTGACGCTTCGAATTCGCTTAACATTCAATCAATATCGTACTGGCTTTACGATATCAGCGGGAAACTTATAGAAAACAAAAAAGTTACAGGTCTAGAAACTAACATTTCAATGAAAAATATTCCTGCTGCTACTTATTTCCTAAAAGTAACTAACAATAACAAAGAAGTAAAAACATTTAACATCATTAAAAATTAATAATTCATGAGAAAATTAATTACCATTTTAGCAGCAGTTGTATTAACTGTAGGCGTGTTTGCTCAAACACCTGAAAAATTGAGTTACCAGGCTGTCATCCGCAACAACAGTAATCAATTAGTAACTAATCAAACAGTTGGCATCCGGATCAGTATTCTGCAAGGGTCATCATCAGGCTCACCTGTTTATGTTGAAACACAATCATCAACAACCAATGTGAATGGATTATTAACTATTGAAATCGGCAGTGGTTCTGTTGTATCAGGTAACTTTAGTAATATTGACTGGGCTAACGGTCCGTATTTTATTAAAACAGAAACCGACCCGACGGATGGCGTTACATATACCATAACCGGTACAAGTCAAATATTAAGCGTGCCTTTTGCATTATATGCAAAAACATCCGGTTCATCTCTACCTGGACCTAAAGGTGATCAAGGTTTACAAGGAATTCAAGGGATACAAGGACCTAAAGGTGATACAGGAGTACAGGGAATACAAGGTATTCAGGGCTTAAAGGGAGATAAAGGAGAACAGGGTTTACAAGGAATTCAAGGTCCTAAAGGCGATACCGGAATACAGGGAATTCAGGGATTAAAAGGTGATCAGGGCGACCCGGGTGTTGCTATTGATGATGCTCAAACCCTGACGAACAAAACATGGTCGTCTTCAAAAATAAACAATGAATTAACAGGCAAAGTCAATATTACAGATGCTTTTGATGGCACATGGTCTTCATTATCAGGAAAGCCAACGTTTGCCACTGTTGCCACAAGCGGCAGCTATACTGATTTAACCAACAAACCAACCATTCCTACTACAACTTCTGCTCTGACTAATGATGCCGGATTCCTGACAACCGAAAGCGAACCAGCGTTTAACGCTTCAGTAGCTAAGAAAATCACTGCAGTTGATACGAATAAATGGAATGCTAAAAGTAATTTCAGTGGCAGCTATACTGACCTGACTAACAAACCCACTTTGTTCAATGGGCAATGGAGTAGCTTAACCGGTACGCCGACAACGCTTGCAGGTTATGGAATCACAGATGCATTCAATGGAACATGGTCATCATTATCAGGAAAGCCAACGTTTACAACCGTAGCTACATCAGGCAGCTACAATGATCTTTCTAACAAACCAACCATTCCTACTACAACTTCTGCTCTGACTAATGATGCAGGATTCCTGACCACTGAAAGCGATCCATTGTTTAACGCTTCAGTAGCTAAAAAAATCACAGCAGTTGATACGAATAAATGGAATGCTAAAAGTAATTTCAGCGGCGCTTATTCCGCTTTAACCGGTGCGCCATCACTTGCAACAGTCGCCACTACCGGCAATTTTACAGATTTAAGCAACAAGCCAATAATTCCGGCAGCACAGGTAAACAGCGATTGGAATAGCAGTTCGGGCTTAAGCCAGATACTAAATAAACCTACTTTGGCAACCGTTGCCACAAGCGGCAGCTATACTGATCTGACTAACAAGCCCACATTGTTCAACGGACAATGGAGCAGCTTAACCGGTACGCCTACAACGCTCGCAGGTTATGGTATCACCAATGCTGTTAACTCCAATACCACCATCGTTGCCGGAACTTATCCGAAAATAACGTATGACACAAAAGGACTTGTTTTAAGTGGAACAACGCTTGCAGCCACAGATATTCCAAATCTCGACTGGGCAAAGATCACAACCGGTAAACCGACCACCATTGCAGGTTATGGAATAACAGATGCATTCAATGGAACATGGTCATCATTATCAGGAAAGCCAACGTTTACAACCGTAGCTACATCAGGCAGCTACAATGATCTTTCTAACAAACCAACCATTCCTACTACAACTTCTGCTCTGACCAATGATGCAGGATTCATCACAACTGAAAGCGATCCATTGTTTAACGCTTCATTAGCTAAGAAAATCACAGCAGCTGATACGAATAAATGGAATGCTAAAAGCAATTTCAGCGGCAGCTATACTGACCTGACTAACAAACCCACATTGTTCAACGGACAATGGAGCAGCTTAACCGGTACGCCGACAACGCTCGCAGGTTATGGCATCACTAATGCTGTTATCTCCAATACGACCATCGTTGCCGGAACTTATCCGAAAATAACATATGACACAAAAGGACTTGTTTTAAGCGGAACAACGCTTGCAACCACGGATATTCCAAATCTCGACTGGTCAAAGATCACAACCGGTAAACCAACCACCATTGCAGGTTACGGAATTACCGATGCTTTCAATGGAACATGGACTTCTCTGACAGGAAAACCTACATTTGCAGCTGTTGCTACTAGCGGCAGTTATACTGACTTGACCAATAAACCCACATTTAATAGTGGAACTGTAACCAACGTTTCTGGGATCTTACCAATTTCTGTTGTTACCGGAACAACTACACCTACTATCTCAATTGCTTTAGCAAATGGAACAACAGATGGTTATCTTTCTTCATCAGATTGGAATATTTTTAATAATAAACAAAGTAATTCGCTTGCAAATGGCAGTATCTGGATTGGTAATACTTCTAATATTGCCACTGCCAATACCATGTCGGGCGATGTTACAATATCTTCTGCAGGAATTACTTCTATTGGAGCAAATAAAGTTACTTTTGCCAAAATGCAAGCACTTAGCGCAAGCAGCAAACTGATGGGAAGTTCAAGCACAACGACTGCCGTTCAGGAACTATCAGTAGGTAGCGGACTTGGTATTTCAGGTACAACATTATCGGTTGCTAATGCCGGTATTACAAATGCTATGTTAACAAACAGTTCTGTAACAATAACTGCCGGAACCGGTCTTAATGGCGGTGGCGTCCTTGCTCTTGGGGGAGCTCTCACGTTAAGCAATGCCGGCGTACTTTCTGTTACGGCATCAGCTCCTCTTTCATCATCCGGTGGTCAAAATCCAAATATAACACTTGGGATAGTTCCAATTGGCAATGGCGGCACCGGTGGCACTACAGCATTAAGTGCAAGAACGGCATTGGGTGCAGCAACAGCAGGTGTTAATGCGGATATTACATCCTTAACAGGCTTAACAACACCTCTCTCTGTGGCACAGGGCGGAACAGGTTCATTAACGCAAAACTTTGTTGACCTCAATAATAATCAGTCTATAGCCGGAACAAAAACATTTACCAGCGTCATTTCAGGAAATATTAATGGCAATGCCGCCACCGTAACCAATGGTGTTTATACAACAGGAAGTTATGCTGACCCTTTATGGATCTCTTCATTGGCAGGAACAAAAATAACCGGTTGGTATGCGACAAACTGGAATACCGCTTATAGCTGGGGAAACCATGCAACGGCAGGGTATGCAATACTGCCAACCCAAACCGGCAATAGCGGAAAATACCTTACTACCAATGGCACAACTACTACATGGAGCGCATTATCAACCGTTGCCACCACCGGCAATTATTCAGATTTAAGCAACCAGCCGACCATTCCTGCAGCACAGGTAAACAGCGATTGGAATAGTAATTCGGGCGTAAGCCAGATATTAAACAAACCTACTTTAGCAACCGTTGCCACCACCGGCAGTTATACTGATTTAACAAACAAGCCAACCATTCCTACTAAAACTTCTGCCCTGACCAATGATGCCGGATTCATCACTTCTATCTCTGTTGCCAGTCAGGCAGCAGGCGACATGATGTATTATGATGGAACCAATTGGGTGAGAGTGCCAAAAGGAAATGATGGGCAGATTTTAACATTGCAGGCGGGTGTGCCTGTATGGCAAAGCCAGGTGGGGCTTCCCACTGCAATTACAACTGCAGCAACAAGTGTAACAGCAACAGGCGTTACACTTAATGGTACAGTAAATGCAAGTGTATTATCCACGGTGGTCACATTTGAATATGGAACAACCACCAGTTATGGCAGCACCGCTACAGCAACCCAAAGCCCTCTAACAGGAGGCGCCAATACAAACGTAAGCGCCTCATTAACCGGTTTAACTACCGGCACCACTTATCATTTCAGGGTGAAAGCAGTAAATATGCTGGGTACAACGTATGGCAGTGATATGACTTTTACACCTTTAGCCATAGGCAGCAGCTATCAGGGCGGCATTGTTGCTTATATTTTGCAGCCAGGCGACCCGGGTTATGATGCAAACGTGCCACACGGTTTAATTGCTTCTACTTTAGATTTAAGTGAAGGCATACAGTGGTATAACGGCGCCTACACAACAGTAGGTTTAACAAGCGAAAGTTTTGGTTCAGGAATGGCTAATACCAATGCAATTATTGCCAACCAGGGACCTGGCTCCTATGCTGCCAAAATTTGCAGAGCCTATACAGGCGGCGGTTATGCGGATTGGTATTTACCTTCCTTCATGGAATTATATTTAATAATGCCACAAAAAAGTGTGATTGGCGGTTTTGTAACAGGTCAGTATTATTGGACTTCCAGCGAAGCAAATAATAATAACGCATGGTTAGTATCTAGTAATAGTACTCAAACTTTTGGTCCTAAGAACACAACATTTTGCGTGCGAGCCGTTCGTTCATTTTAATAATTCAGGTATTTAATAGTACCGCGCAGCAGGTAATTTTTAAAAAAGGCAGGGAGTCATTTCCCTGTCTTTTTTATGGTAATGAAAGTAATGCCGATTCTTAAAAACTCAGTGTTCTCAGTGTCTTCTCTGTGTTCTCTGTGAAAAAAAAAGAAGTTATACTTCGACTGAACAGGTTTGCAAAAAAATGAAAACCTGTTCGCTCAGTATGACTGGATTCTAAACAGTTTTGCTTTTGCAAACCCGTCAAGAATCAGAATACACTGAGTTCGCAGAACAGACACAGAGAAAATAAATATTAAATAGAATCTTAATCGCCTGAAATACAATTTTACATTGAGCTTTGTCGAAATGTGGCTTCGACATAGTTCGACAAGCTCACTATGACATTCACGATGACATTCAGCATTCTGCTGGCGATCTTTTGTAACGAGTGCCAGCGAAGGGATAAATGTTCAAATGTGATAAAAAAAAACATTTTTTTAATTTCTGTTTATTCCGTATTTTTGTAAAAAATAAATGCGTTATGGAAAGTGTAGTATTAATAAGTGATTCAAAGTCGAATTTATCAATTCTGTTGAATCTTGCAAAAAAACTCGGCATCGGCGTGAAACGGCTTACTGTAGAAGAAACTGAAGACTTGGGCTTGATCAATGCAATGAAAAAAGGCAGAACCGGCGAATATATAGATAATGAAAAATATCTTAAAAAACTTCGCAGTAAATGATAGTCAAGATTGACCGGAGTTTTGAAAAAGACACCAACCGGATCAAAGATAAAAAACTGCTTATCCAAATTGCTTCTTGTATAGAAATTGCTTCTGTGGCTTCAGATTTGACAGGGATAAAAAACCTGAAAAAAATGAAAGGCGCAGCTAATCATTACCGCATACGAATAGGTGAATACCGAATTGGCATGGTCGTTACAGGGAAAACAATTATTTTTGAACGAGTCCTGCATCGTAAAGATATTTACAAATTCTTTCCTTCAGTTTAATTAGTTTCAAATCAGACTTTCAAGAAAGACCTCTGCTAGCGAGAGAGTGAAATAACGAAATGATTTCCTTATATCGGATTGCCACAATGTTGTATAACAAAATGATTTTCCGTTATAGGATTGCAACTTTCCGACATAGGAAAATGATATATCGATATCGGTTTGTGGTTTCCCGACATCGGAAAGCAACAATACGATATAGGAAAATGAATTTCCGACATCGGTTTTTCATTTCCTGATATAACATTGCCATTCCCCGACATCGGATTTTTGTATTCCGATATAGGATTGAGACTATCCAATATAGGATAATCGTTTTCCGATATAGGTTTATGGGTATTCCATATTCCCCAATAAACAGCATATCTAAAAATGACCTTTAATGATTTAGATTTGTAAAAGAAAAATATATAGATTTGTATTTGTAAAGGAGGATGAAAACTATCCTTATATACCCAATATTAGGTGGATAAGGATGATAAAATCATTCTTATATACAGTTGTGTGCAAGCATGAAAAATACAGGCTCTATGACATCGGATATTAGTCTATGGAAAGAATTTAGACAAAGTATTATTGAAAGTGATGGACATAAATGTTCAATTTGTGGAGCAAATGGAGACGGAGTAGTTTTACAAGTCCATCACAAAAAATATATTAGTGGTCGGTTACCTTGGGACTATGCTTCCAAAGATTGCATGACTTTATGTAGGAGCTGTCATGCATCAGAACATGGAATAATAAGACCAAAATTTAATTGGCAGTATCTTGGTGACGAAGACTTAGGCGATTTAATTGGTAATTGTGAACGTTGTGGCACTGACATTCGTTATGCATTTTATGTCTATCATGAAAATTAGGGAACATTACAAGTTGGCACATATTGCTGCGATATGATGACTGGAACAAGTGTCGCATCAGATTTAGTAAAATATGAAGAGAGAAAAAAAAGATTTTTAAATTCTAAAAGATGGAAGATTGAAGATGGAGTAATAAAAATTAGGCAAAATTTATTTTCAGTAGAAATAAAAGAATTTGAATCTTCTTTCTTTATAAAAATTGAAGGATCAGAGAGCAAGAAAAAATATAAAAGTTTGGAAGAAGCACAAACAAAAGTATTCGATGTTATAGAATCAGGTGAGTTTATCGAGTATTTAAAGAAGAAAAATATTAGTATAGAAAAGTATATAAAGAAAGTCAAAAAAAACAAAGAAAAGATTCAAGAAATAGACAATGAATAATGCCCTCTGCTGGCGCTCGTTTGCAACCATTACTGTTCGAACCTTTTTATATCTCGCCCCTATGGGGCTTTAATACTTTTGTTTATTCTATTTACTACCAATATTTTGCTCCTACGGAGCTAAATTTAGTCCCGGAGGGACGATATCTTGGTAGAAATAAAAATAGAATTATATTCAAAAACTCCATAGGAGTGAAATATTATATGAGTTTAGCATGTTTCGAACACTTATTATTACAAAGCTATGCCAACTAGTATATATAGATTCATCAAAAATTTCTATACAAAATTGAATATAACACTCTCTCTTGAGGATATTTATAACAGAATTTAAAACTTATAGTTAACCACCAGCTTGCCCATGCTCATCAGCTTGTTGCTGATTAATCCGATGATATTTTTTCTGTTCACTATACCTTGCTGCCTGAACTCAATGCTTCCTGTGTTTAAATTATCCGAATCGCCCGACCAGATGTTTACTCTGTCTGCCATGATCAAAAACTCGGTCAACTGCATCACCTTTGATTTTGAGATTAAATCTTCAATGCTTTCATCCAGCATATTATATACCTGATTCAAGGTTATTACGCCTTCAGTCACTATGTTCATCCCTTCGATGGCATACGAAGGCGGGGTGAAACTATTTTCACTTTCCAAATCAACGTCAAGTTTTCGGTTCAGTTCACGAGCAACAACCTTGGCTGTGGTTCCTCCGCAAATAATCTTAATGCCATCATTGTTATTAAACTTTTCAACCATTTCTTTGTCCTTGTTCTTATCTACAGGAGGTCCGGTTAAAATATTCACGATAATGCCACTGCGAGTTTTGGCTAATATCGCAGAACAATCGTCGCCACTTTTTCTGCCCCACAATTGCAATGCTTTGTTGTGAACTGAATTCACAATATCTTCTATTTTAAAATTTTCAGTATTCAAGTTCTGTTGCAAAAACTGACGAACTCCGGTAATTTCCCAACCGTTTGTCAGTCCGTTGCCCAAGCCGGCTTGTGTGATACCATCGCTCACCAACAAAATGCCTTCGCCAAGTTCGAGTTTGGTATTGACTTCGCTGATGATAGATTTCTCTATTGGATACGTTCTATCTGAGAGAATAATCGCATTGTTTTTTGATATTAAAATTGGCGACGGCATTTCGTACGATAACACAGTAACATCGCCATTGTGCAATATCTGCATGATGCTAAACACTGCAAAAGGTTCAACTGTTCCCCATGCTTTGTTCATGGTTTTCACCATGGCTGTGAAAGTTTCGCGCAGCGTGGCTCCATATTTTAATAACCCGAAAATACGCGATATACATAGATTGGCAGAAATATTCGCCTTAATCCCCGACCCTAACCCATCGCTCAATACGATAGTCGTAGCAAACTCATTTCTGTAAGTTCCAAAAACATCACCACACGGACTGCCGGCTTTTTTGGGACTTTGTTTTTCCAATATATCTATGTGATGATACGACATTTCTTTTTAATTAATAATTAATAATTCGTCATTAGTAATTATTTATCTATTCTTTTTTAATTGCATCAATCAAACTATTCATCAGCATTTCGCCTTTGGCTGTGTTTTCACCCAAAAAGCGTGCTAATTCCTGCGCCATATTTATCTGATGTTCGATTAATTCCTGCGCCTGCGTGATGGTTTCGGTTTTAATATCATTTAGCTTAATTTGATTGGTTTGCAGGTCGGTCACATCCACAAATATTCCGATGTATTTCTTTTCAATGGTGAGCGCATAACAAATCTGATGGCAAATTAGATTATAATTTGGATAATGAATAATTTTCTTAATCTCGTTCACCGTGCCAGCCGCAATCTTTTCAAATGGATCAGGATCTATCAAGTAAGAAATTTTCATTTTAAGTATAACATCACTGCATGAAAACATTTTCTTGAACGATTGATTCATACTTTCAATTTCAAGATTTTCATTCAACACAATGATTCCATTTGGTGATGTATCAATCAACACATTGTTCTTCGCTTCTGCCAATTGACGCATGAAAGGCACGCACATCTCATATTCTGCTATTCCATTGAGCACAGCGATTGCTTTATCGCGACAAGAATTATAACCACAGGCTTTGCAGTTTAATTCATCATTCACCGACAGTTTGCCAAATTTCGCTAATGTTTCAGTAATTTGAGCTTCAGAATATTTTTTAAACTTAATCTTTAAATCTTTAGTATAGTTTGCTTTGAAATCCTTTATCTCCAATGGAACAACCTCTTTCAAGCTCTTCTGTTTTTTAGTATTTTTTATTACACTACTCTTGCTCTCAAATCTTGACTTTTTATGTTCTATCCCCGGACCATTGATGCAACCGCTTGTGCAGAATAATGGTTCGACAATATATGTGTCCGTGCTGTTTTTAATAACCTCTGCTATTTCATTAATCTCATCATATCCGCTGATCGCTAAGATTTTTGCTGACATTAGATTTGTATCAAGATTCGCAGTTTGCAATAAGCCTCCTTCGAGTGGGAAATTGCGTGCGAAAGCGCCAGGCACTTCATCAAAACTACTTTCTTCGCATTGTGCAAAGTCAACTTTTTTCCAAACAAACAGTTTATCGAGTTCGTCAAATGTCAACACAGCATCAATCAGATGTTCATTTTCAATTCGAATGGCTTCACCTTTCTTCGCAATACAAGGACCTACAAAGACAATCTTCGATTTTGATTTGTATTGCTTTCGCAAAAGTTTCGCATGAATAATCATAGGCGAATCAATCTGCACCAGATTCTTCACCAACGAAGGTTCGTATTTTTCAATATAATTAACAAAAGCCGGACATGCCGTTAACAAATGCGATTTGCCAGGTTCTTTCTCAATAATTTTTTTCGACAGTGCAGCTGTGTGATAAGCGCCAACAGCGGTTTCACCTACATGCGAAAAACCAATCAAACGCAAAGCAGATGGCAAACGTGATCGCTCCCATTCAGAATAATAACCGGCAAACGAAGGTGCAACACTGATTACAATATGTTCGCCTCTGGTTATAAAATTTTGAACCTTTTCAATATCTTTTCTATATGTTTTTGCTTTTTGAGGGCATTCGACCACGCATGTTCCGCAGGAGATACATCGTTCAGCAATTACCTGCGCCTGCCCTTTTTCAATTTTAATCGCTTTTACCGGACAATGACGCACACAACGGTTGCAATCTCTGCATTTTGCCTTATTTGTGTAAACGATACTTGAACTTTCGTTTGGCATAATTTTAATAATTAATCATTCAGAAGCCGAGAAAAAGAATTCAAGAGAACCAGATTTTCAATAAAATTAAAAAAAATCGGCAATTAATACAAAGATTAACCACCGATTTCTTACGAACACAGTTATACTTTCAATGCTTCACCTATGCGATGTACCTCTTTAATAAGCACATCGAGCGCTTTTTCATAAGTTGCTTTTTCAATCACTTTGTTATTTATTTTTACAACAGGACCTTTAGTGCATTTTTCAAAACAGAATGTTGCTTTTACATCTACCATTTCTTTCTGTCCTTCAAAACCAACAATGTCTTCCAAACGATTCTCTGAAACATATTTCATCAAATTTTTCAATATTGTTTGCGAACCTCTGACAAAGCAGTTTGTTCCAACGCAAACACTAACATCAATTTTCGGTTGTTCTGTATGTCTGATTGATAATGGTTCTTCCTGAATTCTTTTTCTGCCATGATAATGCGTATGCAATAATTCATGTGCCACAGGACCGCCTATTTCACCAAGCACTTTTTCATAAAGCTCTTTTACATAAGGGTTTTCCTGTGATTTATGCAATTGTAGTTGAACATCTGCATTATAGATTCCTTTTTTTCTTTTTGCTTTGAAATCAGGATCAAAGCTAACCGGTTGTCCACCGCCTGCAATACATCCGCCGGGACAAGCCATTATTTCAATCAAATCCAAATCTGATTTTCCTGATTTTACTTGTTTGCAGAATTCACGTGCATTGCTCAATCCATAAGCTATTCCAAGCTTTAAATTAATTTTTCCAATCTTGATTTCAACGATTCTTAATTTTTCGTTTCCACGAACAATAGTAAAATCATTTTTTGTTAAAACTTCACCGGTAATTTTTTCATACGCATACCTTAACACAGCTTCACTCACACCACCTGTGCTGCCAAATATAACACCGGCGCCGGTTTTAAAGCCTAATGGCAAATCAAAAGATTGAGGAGTCAACGTATTAAATAAAATACCTGCTTCTTCTATCATCCTTGCCAATCCTTCGGTTGTGAGCACATGGTCAACATCTTTTATTCCTTCTTTTTCAAATTCAGGACGCTTTGCTTCATACTTTTTAGCTGTACAAGGCATTACAGATACTACAATAATATCTTCTTCTTTTACATTTAATATTTGAGGTAATACGCGTTTGGCAACACTGCCAAACATTTGTTGTGGTGATTTGCAAGTAGATAAATTTGGTAATAAATCAGAATAATATTGTTCAGCAAATTTCACCCAAGCAGGGCAACATGAAGTAAACTGAGGCAACACGCCACCATTTAATTTACGATCTAAGAATTCAGTAGCTTCTTCAAATACTGTTAAATCAGCAGCAAATGAAGTATCATATACATAATCAAACCCTAATTTTTTGAGTGATGCAACAATTTGTCCGGTTGTGATTTGTCCGGCTTCATAGCCAAAACTTTCACCAAGCGCCACTCTTACAGCAGGAGCTACTTGAGCAACCACCACTTTTTTCGTATTTAAAATATCTTTCCAAACATTTTCTGTTTCTGATTTTGGCGTTAATGCGCCCACAGGACAAACAGAAACACATTGTCCGCAATAAACACATTCAACATCTTTCAGTCCTTTAGCAAAAGCAGTTCCCACAACGGTTTGAGCGCCACGTCCGCAAAAATCAATCGCACCAACTGATTGCACTTCTTTACAAACTCTTACGCAATCGCCACAAAGAACACATTTATTTGGATCGTGAACAATACTATGTGAAAAATTATCCAAAGGATGCACTGTATCTGTTTTCTTGAAGCGAGGTTTAACAATCCCCAATTTCCTTGACAAATCCTGAAGTTTACAATTACTGCTTCTGCTGCATGTTGGGCATGAAATATCATGATTGGCAAGAAGAAGCTCTAAATTGATTTTTCGAATCTGTCGCAATTCTTCTGTAATGGTTTTAACTTTCATGCCATCTTTAGGAGGCAAAGAACATGAAGCTTGAATGCCCATACCTTCCACATCAACCACGCACAATCGGCAAGCACCGTAAATACTCAATTCTGAATGATAGCAAAAGGTTGGCAGTTCAATATTTGCTTTTCGTACTAATTCAAGTACATTTTTTTCATTTTCTATTGGAATTTCTATTCCGTCAATAAATATATTTTTTTGAGTTTCCATTGTTCTAATTTTTATATGATTATTTATAAAACTAAAGCTTCAACTAATTAAAAACCTACGATTGCTCCAAACTTACAAACTGTGGCGCAAGTACCGCATTTGGTACATTTCTCCGTATCAATGTTATGTGGAGCTTTTCGTTCACCGGAAATTGCATCCACCGGACATTTCTTGACACAAGCTGTGCAACCAATACATTTATCTTTATCAATATAAATTTTCGCAAAAGCTTTGCATTGATTGGTTGGACAACGTTTGTTTACAATATGATCAATGTATTCATCACGGAATTTTTCCAAGGTTGATAATACTGGGCTTGGTGCAGTTTTACCCAAACCGCAAAGTGAAGCTTTTTTAACAACACGAGCCACTTCTTCAAGCATTTCAAGTGTTTCCATCGTTGCTCTTCCTTCTAAAATATCATCAAGCAATGCCAACATTTGTTTAGTTCCTTCACGACAAGGAACGCATTTACCACAACTTTCCGCTTGAGTAAACTGCATGAAAAACCTTGCAATCTGAACCATACACGTTTGTTGATTCATAACAACCATACCACCAGAACCAACCATAGCGCCGGCTTTGATTAGATTATTATAATCCAAAGGCATATCCAAATCAGCCTGTGTTAAGCAACCACCTGAAGGACCGCCCATTTGCACAGCTTTAAAACCTTCTTTTGAAATTTCGCCTTTGTCATTCGTTACTCCACCGCCCACATTATAAACTATTTCACGAAGCGTTGCGCCAAAAGGAACTTCAATTAGACCAGTATTTGCAACGTGTCCGGTTAATGCAAACGTCTTTGTTCCTTTTGATGTTTCTGTGCCTAATTTATTAAACCAAGCCGGTCCATTTTGAATAATTAAAGGAACAGCAGAAAGCGTTTCAACATTATTGATTGTTGTTGGTTTTCCCCACAATCCTTTCTGAGCAGGGAACGGTGGCTTCGGTGATGGCATTCCTCGTTTGCCTTCAATTGAAGACATTAAAGCAGTTTCTTCTCCACAAACAAATGCGCCTGCTCCTTCCATCACATGAAGATTCAAATTATACTCTGTTCCAAAAATATTTTCACCTAAAACACCTAAACTTTCCGCATCAATAATCGCCTTACGAATTCGTTCAACGGCAAGCGGATATTCAATACGCACATAAATAAATCCTTCGTCTGCACCAATGGCTTTAGCTGCAATCATCATTCCTTCAATCACTCGATGAGGATTGCCTTCCATTAAGCTTCTATCCATGAATGCACCTGGATCACCTTCATCGCCATTACAGATTATATATTTTTTCTCATTATTTTCAATTCTGCAAAGCTTCCATTTTGTTCCGGTTGGAAATCCACCGCCGCCTCTTCCGCGTAATCCTGATTCTAAAATAGTATCACAAATTTCAACATCAGTCATTGTTTTGAATGCTTTTTCAGCAGCTTTATATCCTCCATGAGCAATATATTCATTAATATTTTCAGGATCAATAATACCACACTCTCCAAGCACTAAACGATTTTGAAGTTTATAAAACGGAATTTCATTTTGTCCTTTATTGTGTTCTTTTGTTGAAGGGTTTTCATAAAGTAATCGTTCAACCAACTGATCATTTACAATGGTTGATTCCACGATTTCTTTCACATCTTCCACTTTAACTTTTGTATATAAAATTTGTGCAGGAAGAATATTAATAAGTGGTCCTTGAGCGCAGAAGCCCTGGCATCCGCTGCCGGTCAGGTGAATCTGTTTGGATGGTTTGTTTTCTTTATTAAAATCAACAACTACATTCAACCCTGCCTTTTTGATCTCTTCAGCAAAAGCTTCATACACTTTTAGCGAACCATTGGCAATACAGCCTGTTCCGGCACACACTACAATTCGTTTGGTTATTTTCTTTGCAGAATCGTTATAATTCAGCGCAGTTTTTTCTAAATTTACTGTGTTCATTTTTTTTAAAGTTTAAGGTGAACAATTTTCTTGAAAGGCAGAGATAGCCGCCTCTGTCTTTCTTTTTTTATTTAATACTTACTAATTCTTTTTCTAAAATATTATCAATAATCTCTGATACTTTTGCATCTGAAACTTGTCCGAAAACCTGTTCATTAACTACCATCACAGGTGCTAAACCACAAGCTCCCAAACAAGAAACCGTTTCTAAAGTAAAAAGCATATCAGGAGTTGTATTTTGTTTATTTGTCAAATTCAACTTCTTCTGCAATGCTGTCAGCAATGCGGTAGAACCCTTGACATGACAAGCTGTTCCATCGCAAACCTTAACAACATATTTGCCTTTTGCTTTTAAAGTAAAATGAGCGTAAAATGTAACCACACCATATACTTCAGCAACAGGCATTTTCAGGGCGGTTGCAATATAAATCAAAACTTCTTCAGGCAGATAACGGTATTCTTCCTGAACTTTTTGCAAAATTGTTATCAATTTTGATTTGTCAAAATTGTAGTGATCAATGATTCCTAACACTTTTTGAAATTTTCTCAGATTTTCATTTTCTTTTCTATTCATAATATTTAAGGTATTTGATATTATTTTTATTTATTCTGCATTCTTTCTAGTTTATTGATAATAACTGCCAGATTGGAATAAATGGACGTATTCTCAATTACAATTCCTTCAGGAACTCTTATCATTACAGGCGTAAAATTCCAGATTGCTTTAATCCCCCAGCTAATCATCATTTCAGCAATGTTTTGTGAAACATCAGAAGGTGTTGTGATAATTCCTATTTGACAATGAAGCCGTTCAGTAAGATTTTTGAATTTATCTAAATGAAATATATCAACATTCCCAACTTTGCCTCCAACTTTACTTAAATCAGTGTCAAATGCAGCAACAATTTTCAATCCGGTAACTGCAAAACCTTCGTATTTTAAAAGCGCTGAACCAAGATTCCCAACACCAACTAAAAAGGCAATATTTGTTCGTCTATATCCTAAAAAATCCTGCAAAGAATTTATTAGTTCTTTAATATTATAACCAATTTTAGTTTTCCCAATAATTCCCGTATATGATAAATCTTTTGTCACCTGAGTTGGATCCAAACTTAAATCACGAGCAATTTGAGGAGCTGAAATATTTTCAATGCCATTCTTTTCTATTGCCATTAAATAAGTAAGATAATTTGGCAATCGTCTGACTGTTGGCTCAGGAACTCCTTGAATAACATTATTTTCAGTTTTCATAATTAAAGAATTATTTATCGAATAAATTTTATATTATTTTAACATAAAACATTAATATTAAAACTTTTAACATTTTTATTAAAGAAATAGTTCTTTAATAAAACGATACAAAAGTACACATTATTTTTTAATAAAGAAATTTTTCTTTAATTATTTTTAATAATAATTTATAATAGAACTTTAAACGTATTTTCAAACTAAAAATGTACATATATAATTTTTCAGAACAACAAAAATCTTTGATTTAACCCATTGTAAATAATCTGGTTTAACAAAAAAGCTGCAACTTGATATCTATGTTTATTAAAACTAATTATTTATTCAAAATTTAATATTCAAAAAAACGAACCTTGTTTTATTTTTTTTAAGAATAAAAAAACACTTTATAAATAAGGATTACCAAGTATTTTGTAAAAAAATTAACTCTTCAAAAAAAAATGTTTTTTGCACTTTTATATTTTTTTGATTAAATCTCAAAGTTTCAATTTATTGTTTATATTTGTGGTTAATAAATACAATTTAAATAAAAAAACCATGGGAGAGATTGAAAACAAACAGAGAGAAGAGATTTTTTCAAAATCTGTAAGAGCTGGTAAAAGAACCTATTTTTTTGATGTAAAAGCCACCAAATCAGGCGAACAGTATATTACAATAACAGAAAGCAAGAAAAAATTCAATCAAGAGGATGGAAAATTCTTTTATGAAAAACACAAATTGTTTTTATACAAAGAAGATTTTGATAAGTTTGCTGCAGGTCTATTAATGGCAACAAAATTCGTTGAAACAGGCGAAATTCCTGCTGAAGAAGAAATCGAAGAGGAATATCATTCATCAGAAACTATAACTGAAAGTAATACATTTTCTGATGTAACCTTTGAAGATCTTGATTCGCATGATACACACAAATAAGTTTTAAATCAATTCTTTCCCAATATTTTTTTCAAGTTTTTCAAGTTCAAATTGTTTGTTTTTAAAACTTAATTGTTAAAAACAATTAGTTATAAATCTGTTGCATTGACAGTAAATATATTATTTTTGAGCATTGTATTGAAAACAATTATTTCAACAAAAATTCGTTAAAACAAAATTCATTTTTCATAAACTTAACCAGTTATTCAACATAAAATCAGATGGGAAAAGTAATCAGTATAGCCAATCAAAAAGGAGGTGTTGGCAAAACAACTACAGCAATCAATCTTGCTGCCAGTCTGGCAATATTGGAGTATAAAACCTTGCTGATTGACGCCGATCCTCAGGCAAATGCTACGTCAGGTGTTGGTTTTGATCCGAAAAATATTAAAACAAGCATCTACGAATGTATTATTGATGATGTTGAACCTTCAAATATTATTCTAAATACAGAAACTCCAAATTTAGATTTAATACCTGCACATATTGATCTTGTTGGCGCTGAAATAGAAATGATCAGCTTGCCAAGCAGAGAAAAGATGATGCAAAAAGTACTCAATAAAGTGAGGAATAATTATGACTTTGTGATTATTGATTGTTCACCTTCCCTGGGATTGATTACTGTCAATGCATTGACAGCTTCCGATTCTGTGATAATTCCTGTTCAATGCGAGTATTTTGCACTTGAAGGTCTTGGCAAATTATTGAATACTATAAAAATTGTTCAGAATAGATTAAATCCAGATTTAAATCTTGAAGGTATTCTTTTAACTATGTTTGATGCACGTCTGAACCTTGCCAATCAAGTGATTGAAGAAGTGAAAACACATTTTCAGCAATTGGTATTTGACACCATCATTCACCGCAATGTGAAGTTGAGCGAAGCGCCAAGTTTTGGCAAAACAATAATTATGCATGATGTTGAAAGCAAAGGTGCGATCAATTATCTTAACTTTGCACGCGAATTCCTGCAAAGAAACAATATGACTAAAATAAATAATAAAGATAAAATAATTGAAGTTGGGAATGACTGATAATAAAAATTCCATTATAAAAAAGAAAGCCTTAGGCAGAGGGCTGGATGCCTTGCTCCAAAGCCCAGAAACGGATATAACAGCAACAGATATTTCAGGAAATTACACAGCAGGTTCTATTGCTGAAATTTCGTTGAGTCAGATTCAAACGAATCCTTTTCAACCTCGTGAAGATTTTGATGAAATTGAAATCACTGAACTGGCTGCATCCATCAAGAAACAAGGAATTATACAACCGGTAACAGTTCGTAAACTTGGCTACGATACGTATCAATTGATTTCAGGAGAAAGAAGATTTCGTGCTTCACAAAAAGCCGGACTTGAAAAAATTCCTGCATACATTCGTATCGCCAACGATCAACAAATGCTTGAAATGGCGCTGGTTGAAAACATTCAGCGTGTAAACTTAAATCCTATTGAAACAGCCATTGCTTATCAACGCTTGTCAGAAGAATGCAATATTGCTATTGAAGAAGTTTGCAAACGAGTAGGAAAAGATCGTACAACAGTTTCCAATTATTTAAGATTATTAAAACTTCCACCAGAAATTCAATTATCACTTCGTAACAATGAACTTTCAATGGGTCATGCCAGAGCCATTATAAACATTGATGATCCTGAGAAGCAGAAAGAAATGTTTCAAAGCATTATCAACCAAACGCTTTCTGTTAGGCAGGTTGAAGAAATGGTTAAAACCCACAAAAAGAAGGCTGACAAAAATAAAAACATATTGACAAAAGAAGTCTTAACTGCAGTAGAAAATTATAAAAAAAGTCTTTCCGGTATTCTGAAAACGCCTGTCAAACTTAAAATAAATAATAAAGGAAACGGACAAATCGTTATCTCATTCAAATCATCAGAAGAACTTGATCGTATTTTAAATTTGTTGAATAAATAACAAAATTGTGTTCCGCATTGCTATTAGGAAAATCAGCCTATTCATACTAATTATAAGTTTTTCTGTTCAGCTATTCGCTCAGAAAAGCCCATCAGACAGCATGCAGAAAAGTTCAACTGACAGCACTTTTAAATTTAAACATAACCCTAAAAAAGCTACATTGTATTCTGCATGTGTGCCGGGTTTGGGTCAAATTTATAATCGAAGATATTGGAAAGTTCCTCTTATTTATGCAGGTTTTGCAGCATTTGGCTATTTCATAATTACAAACAATATTGAATACAATAATTTCAAAAATGCTTATCTCTATGCAAGTGGAGATTCAACAAATCGTACGTTAAACAATAAGAGTTTGCAATATTATCGTAAATACAGCGTTGATGGCTTACAACAAGGGAAAAATTATTATAAAAACAACAGAGATTTAAGTATAATCCTGATATTTGCCTGGTGGGCGCTAAATATTGTTGATGCATCTGTAGATGCCAACTTGTTTAATTATGATATAAGCGATGATCTTTCTTTACATATTAAACCTTCATCGTCACAATTTACAGGATTAAGTTTGATACTAAATTTTAAAAATACAAGAGTAAAAAATTAATAAATAATATTCAAATGAAAATAGCGCTTCTCGGTTATGGCAAAATGGGCAAAGAGATTGAAAAGATTGCTTTACAAAGGAATCATGAAATAATTCTCACGATAGACAATGATGATGACTGGCAAAAAAAAGGAGACAAACTGAAAGAAGCTGATGCAGCAATTGAATTCACAATGCCTGCATGTGTTGTTGATAATATTAAAAAATGCTTTAGTGCAAACGTGCCTATTGTCGTGGGAACCACTGGATGGTTAAATATAAAAGATGAAATTGAACTGGAATGTAAAAAAACAAATCAAACATTAATTTATGGTTCAAATTTTAGTATTGGTGTAAATTTGTTTTTTGAAATCAATAGACGATTGGCTCAGTTGATGAATCATTTTGATGAATATGATTTATCTATTGAAGAAATTCATCACACGACAAAGCTTGATGCACCAAGCGGTACAGCCATTTCTCTTGCCAATGATATTCTTAAACTGATTGACAGAAAAGGGAAATGGATAAATGAAACTTCATCAAAACCTGAAGAACTTCAAATTATTTCTAAACGAATTGAAAATGTTCCGGGCACACACATCATCACGTACGATAGTGATGTAGATACTATCGAAATTAAGCATACAGTGAAAAACCGCAAGGGACTTGCCAAAGGAGCTGTTTTAGCTGCTGAATGGATAGTTGACAAAAAAGGATTTTTTGAAGTAAAAGATTTTTTAACCTTTTAATAATTTAATATATGACATTTTTAAAAATCATAATGATTATCAGTCTTTGCGCATCACTGGCTGGACTTTGGAAAATATTTGAGAAAACAGGAAACAAAGGCTGGTATGTATTGATACCAATTTACAATCTTTACATTTGGTTAAAAATAATTAAAAAACCCATGTGGTGGTTTGCTTTAATCATCATTCCTTTCTTCGGTTTTTTTATGATCATGCTGATGATTGTAGAATTGGTAAAATGTTTTAATAAGTTCAAACTCGGAGAACAAGCCCTTTCTGTCGTTTTCCCATTTGCTTATCTCCCCTATCTTGGGTTTACTGAAAAAGAAAAATATGTTCATCCAGACAAACGCCCTGAATTCAAAAAATCAGTGACTAGAGAATGGGTAGATGCAATTATTTTCGCTGTGATTGCAGCAACTATCATTCGAACATTTTTATTTGAAGCTTATACCATTCCAACATCTTCAATGGAAAAAACTTTATTGATTGGTGATTTTTTATTTGTAAGCAAAGTAGCTTATGGTCCGCGTGTTCCTGAAACACCTATTGCATTTCCATTTGCACACCATACATTGCCTTTAACAAATTATGTAAAATCGTATGTTGAATGGATAAAATTACCCTATTACAGATTTCGTGGTTATACAAAAATCAAAAGAAATGATGTAGTTGTTTTTAATTATCCTGACGGTGACACAGTTGCTCTTTACAAACAAAATCAAAGCTATTATCAGCTTTGCAGAGATTATGGCAGAGAAAATGTTTGGGCACCATATTTTATCAATCCTTACAATGAACAGGATGCTTGCGGACCTGTCGTTTATCGCCCTGTTGACAAAAGAGAAAACTATATCAAACGTTGTGTCGCAATTCCAGGTGATACTTTATTTATAAAAAATCAAGAAATTAATATCAATAGCAAAACAACAAATAAAGGTATTGGTACAAAACAATATCAGTATATTGTTACAACGGATGGCTCTCCAATTAACCCATTGATGATACAAAACCTTGATATTACTGATTCAGTGATGATGTTTTCTTCCGGAAAACTTCTGATGACACTTACAGATCAGGCGGCAGAAATACTCAAACTATCTAATAATATTAAAAGTGTTGTAAAAATTTGTGATACAATTCATGACAATGCAACAGGTAGAACATTTCCCTATGATAAACATTTTAATTGGACACGTGATAATTTCGGCCCAATGGTTATTCCTGCAAAAGGCATGACAGTCAATATAAGCCTTGCAAACATTGCATTATACGACAAAATTATTGTAAATTATGAATTGAATAAACTTGAAATCAAGGGCAATAAAATTTTCATCAATGGTAAAGAAAGCACAAAATATACTTTTAAAATGAATTACTATTGGATGATGGGCGACAACCGCCATAATTCAGCTGATTCGCGCTATTGGGGTTTTGTTCCCGAAGATCATATTGTTGGAAAGGCTGTATTTGTTTGGTTATCTTTGGATAAAAACAAATCATTTCCGAGCAATATCAGATGGAACAAGATGTTTAGGATGATACATTAAATTTATGTATGCTGAAAAAATTATTATTAAGTTGTTTTTTATTTTCTGTATTTAATTCATTCTCACAAGAGAATCTTAATGTACTTAAATATAATTTTTTCGGGGCAATGGTAAGCAGTTATACGCTGGCATATGAACACATACTTGATCCTGAATCATCAGTACAACTTTCATTAGGATATAGACATTACAATCTTACTCCGTTTTTCAAACAAGATACTTCCGATTATTACTCAGGATTTACAGTCACTGCAGAATATAGAAAATATTTGAGATCATTAAAAAGAACCTCGCCAAAAGGTTTATATTTTGCGCCCTTTGTAAGATATGGAAATTACAGAGAAAAATATGGGTTTGACCTCCAACCATATTATAATTTCACATATAAAATAACATCATGGAGTGGAGGACTAATGATTGGATATCAATTATTAATTGCAAAATTAATTTCTGTTGACTTTTTTCTTGGTGGACAATATAAAACAAGAACATTAAAAGCAGTTTTTGCAAATCCCACTGCTTATGGTATTACACCCGCAAATTATTCCAGAAAAGCTGTTTTTAAAGACGATACTAGTCTTTATGATTATATTCGGTTGGGGTTAAATATCGGAATTACTTTTTGAATATTAAGTTAAAAATCCTATATAAAACTTTCTGAAAATAATATAATACTAAAACTATTAATCTATATTTGCATTTTATTTAACTTTCCAAAGAAAATCATTAGTTACAGTGATAAAAGTAGTTCAAAGATTCTTTATACAAAAGAATCAAATATTCATGGCTCAGCTTAAAGATAAAATTGAAGAGTCAAAAGCATTAATAAATAATTCAGTTTCATTCTATATTTATCCTCATCAAAAATTCCTTTATGACAGTATAAATCAACTGGCATGGTTAAGTGATGGAAGATTCGGTTATATCCCCAAAGAAGAAATTTTAGAACTAAAAAAAGAAGAAATTTTCAAGTTTAATTTTTTCGCTAATTCCTTTATAATAAATGACAATGATGAAATTATCATTTATTCGAAAAATATTAATATTGATTATAAATATTTAATTATTAGCGCTGCTAATCATAATGAAAAATCTTTAAAATCATTATTTGAAACACGCCAACTGTTGAAAGAAGAATTAAAAACAATACATGATTCTTTATTCTGGAGAATATTCAACAATTGGACAGATATAGCATTATCAAAATTTTTAGATAAAAATTCTACCATTTTTATAAACGACTTTGCTGAATATCTTTTACATACTGTTAAATCAGATCCTATAATTGATAAAAAATCATATATCAAATTCTATTATCCGTTGACTTTTAAATTACTAAAAAAATACATTTAATAAATATTTATTTTTCAGAAGATTCTGGATAATTGACAAATTTTTTTTTACCAATTAATAGTTATATCTTTGCATTGTAGAAAATTCGTGATCATTACTTTTCGATCTGTTATCAAAGCATTTCCATTTAGTAAAATTACTTATTAGCTATTTACTTAATTTTATTAATTCAAATTATTTTATTATGAAGATCTATGTTGGAAATCTTGACTACAGAATCAAAAACGAAGAATTGAGCGAACTCTTTGCTGAATATGGTACTGTAACATCCGCACAAGTTATTATGGACCGCGCTACAGGCAGAAGCAAAGGTTTTGGTTTTGTTGATATGCCAAATGATGAAGAAGCAAAAAAAGCAATTGAAGAACTAAACAACGGTGAATGGGTTAACAAAAAAATTGTTGTTAACGAAGCAAGACCAAAAACTACTGACAACAGAAGAAGTGGTGGCGGTTTTGGCGGTGGCTTCAGTGGCGGCGGCGGTTACGGCGGCGGCGGAAATAATTCTGGAAATCGTAGTGGTGGTGGTAATAGCAATTACAATAGAGACAATAACAGAAGACGTAGTTATTAATATGACTAATTTTGCACATAAATTAATGCGCAAAATTTCTCATTTTTTTTAATAAATTTGATTTTCAAATTTATCTATATTAAATAGCAGATTGATTATTTTTCTATTAATGTAATTATATTTCTAAAAGCAGGTCCAATCTGCTTTCATTATTTAATAAAAATTACTGCGAGTAAAATTAGATTAAACTAATTTTACTTTTTTTTATTTACGAAAAGGCAGATTACAATTACATCAATTTAATATTATATCTTTAACATTTTTCAGTTTCTAAAACTGATTTCAGGCATCCCAAATTAGTTTGCAAAGTCGAAATATTGAATAATCATAACTTACGCTTCTTTTAGGTAATTTAATATTGCCCATTCATATTCAAATCAACTCACATAAAATAAATATATTCTGAATTTAAAAATACATTTTAATTTTTACATCGATTAAAATATAATTTTCTTTACAAAATCATTAATCGTCTGCTTTAAATTCTCTCCTTTGCTCAATTCATTAATAAAAGCGCTGCCAATAATTCCACCGGCTGCAAACCTGCATGCACCTTCAAAAGTAGCTTTATCATGAATACCAAATCCAATCAAACAAGGATTATTAAGGTTTAATGATTTTATTCTTTCAAAATATTTAATTTGTTCATCTGAAATTTGTACGGCAGCACCAGTTGTTGCTGATGATGAAACCATATATATAAATCCACGACTTGCGTCATCTATTTGCTTGATGCGGCTTTCAGAGGTTTGTGGAGTAATCATAAAAATATTTAATAATCCATTTTTTTCAAAAATATTTTTGTATTCATCCTGAAATTCCTTTAATGGCAAGCCAGGCAGGATAAGTCCATCAATACCAATATTTCTGCATTCTTTACAAAATTCTTCAATACCGAAATGCAAAACAGGATTCAAATAACCCATTAAGATTAATGGAATATTAATTTTTTCTCTAATATTTTTAAGTTGTTCAAATAATTTATGCAGCGTCATTCCATTCTCAAGCGCCACATGGCTGCTCTGCTGAATCGTAGGTCCATCAGCCATTGGATCAGAAAAAGGAATGCCGATTTCAATCATATCTGCACCTGAATTGTGCAATTCAAAAATAATATTTTCAGTATCTTCTAATTGAGGATAACCAGCTGTAAAAAATACAGATAAAATATTTTTTTTCTTTTCACTGAATAATTTTTCGATTCTATTCATGTTTCATGTTTTTAATATAGGTTTCTAAATCTTTATCTCCACGTCCTGAAACGTTGACAACAACGATATCATTCTTCTCAAATTTAATTTGTTTGAGCGCTGCCAATGCATGTGCTGACTCAAGCGCAGGAATGATTCCTTCAATGGATGTCAATAAATACGCAGCTTCCAAAGCTTCATCATCCGTTGCATTCAGATATTTTGCTCTGCCAGTTTTTAAAAGATAAGGATGTATTGGTCCAATCCCAGGATAATCAAGCCCTGCAGAAATTGAATACGGTTCAATGATTTGTCCATCATCATCCTGCATAAGTAAAGTTCTACATCCATGAATAATTCCTTTTTCACCTAAAATAGTTGTCGCTGCTGATTCTCCTGAATCCACACCTTTTCCTGATGCTTCAACGGCAATCAACTTTACATTTTCATTATTTAAATAATGATAAAATGCACCTGCTGCATTACTGCCACCGCCAACACAAGCCAATATATAATCAGGATAATCTCTTCCTGTTTTTTCTAACAATTGTTTTTTCATTTCTTCGCTGATCACTGATTGAAATTTTCCAACCATATCAGGAAAAGGATGAGGTCCAATCACAGAACCAATAATATAATGCGTATCAACAGGATGATTTATCCAATCTCGAATGGCTTCATTGGTCGCATCTTTCAAGGTTTTATTTCCACTAAACACTGGAACCACTTTAGCCCCAAGCATTTTCATCCTACTCACATTTGGCGCTTGTCGTTTCACATCCGTATCGCCCATATACACGATGCATTCCAAACCCATCAACGCACAAACGGTGGCTGTAGCAACTCCATGTTGACCAGCGCCGGTTTCTGCAATAATCCTCGTTTTTTTCAAACGTTTTGCAAGAAGTATTTGTCCAAGCGCATTATTTATTTTGTGCGAACCGGTATGCGACAAGTCCTCACGTTTTAAATAAATATTGGTTTTATAATGCTCAGACAGTCTGGTTGCATAATACAAAGGAGTTGGGCGACCAACATAATCTTTTAACAACGAAAGATATTCCTTTTGAAAATCAGAATCACCAATTATTTTAAGATAATTATTTCGCAATTCTTCGATATTCGGATAAAGCATTTCAGGAATGAAAGCTCCACCATACTCGCCGTAATATCCATTTTCATTTACATTAAATTTCATAAATATTAATTTTTTAAAATTATTATTTTTTATATTTTCAATAAATAGTTTAACCTTGTCAACATCTTTAATTCCATCAGAAATTTCAAACCGACTATTAATATCCACCGCATGAATATTCATTTTTTCAGCTATTTTAAAAATATCATTTATATATTCCAAATCAATTCCACCACTTAAAAAAAACGGAATTTCATTATCATATTTTTTTAAAATATTCCAATCAAATCTTTTTCCTGAGCCGCCAAAATCAAAAGTTTGCGTATCAAACAAAAAATAATCACAAACATTTTTATACGATTGACAAACATTAAAATCAAATTGTTGATCTAATCTGAAAACCTTGATAATATTAACTTTCAACATTTTAATCTCTTCACAAAAATTTGGTGTTTCATCTCCATGCAATTGAACAAAATCAAGCTTATACTTAAATATTTTTTCTTTAATATAATTCAAATCAGCATTCACAAAGACGCCAACTTTAAGTATATCCGATGAAATTGAAGTTATGATTTCCGAATAAAAATCTTCACCAACAAATCGTTTTGATTTCTCATAAAAAATAAAACCTAAATAATCCGGTTTCAAGCAACAAACATCAATGATATTCTGCTTATCACGCATGCCACAAACCTTGAGTTTTATTCCTGTTTTCATAAAATTATTTGCTTTGTTCTGCATCTAACAAATCATAAATATTTTTAATAAAATCATTAAAAGCTTCAACAGGATCAGATGTTTTCATAAATTGTTCTCCAATTAAAAAACCGTTGAAACCAGCGTCTTTCAGTTGAATAATCGTTTCCGGTTTACTAATTCCACTTTCAGAAATTTTTAAAAAATCATTTGGAATAAATTTTGCCAATGACAATGATTGTTTAACATCTACTTGAAAAGTCTTTAAATTCCGGTTATTCACGCCAACAATATCAACAAATTCATTTATTTTTTCCAATTCATCTTTGCTGTGAACTTCCATCAAAACTTCCAAACCTATTGATTTTGCAAGTTTAGCAAACTGCAATAATTTTCTTTTTGACAAAACAGCAGCAATCAAAAGAACAACATCAGCTCCATGCGATTTAGCTTCAATAATCTGATATTCATCAACAATAAAATCTTTGCGCAACAAAGCATTATCATTTGAACGCCTTGCTACTGAAAGGTCTTCCAGCGTTCCACCAAAATATTGTTCATCTGTAAGCACTGATAATCCTGATGCACCAGCAGCAGTATAACCCATTGTCACATCTTTAACATTTACGCTGTCATTGATGATTCCTTTAGATGGTGATTTTCTCTTGAATTCAGCTATAATACCTGTTTTCAGAGGATTTAAAAGATTTCCTTTCAATGAAAAAGTATCAGACTTAAAATAAAATGTCTTCTCCATTTCACTCACAGAAGTCTTTAATTTAGCTTCTTCAACTTCCTTTTTTTTGGTCAATACAATTTTGTCAAGGATATTCATTTTGATTATGCTTCAATTAATTTTTTAAATGAGTTTAATGCTTTTTTACTTTGCAAAGATTCTTTGGCTTGCATCAAACAATCTTCAATTGAAATATCAGGATTAAAACATTTTATTGCAAGTGATGAATTGGCAAGCACAACATTATTTTGCTCATCTGTACCTTGTCCTTCAAGCACATTCTTAAAAATTACAGCTGCTTCTTCAATCGTTTTTCCACCTAGAATCGTTTCAGGTTGAATCTTATTAAAACCAAAAATTTCAGGTGATAAAATTTGTTCATTAGTGTTAGAAATACATTTAAAATCATCAGTCAACGAAACTTCATCATATCCATCGAGATTAAATATAATACTAAATTTCTTATCAGTTCTCTGAAAAAGATAACTATACAAACGAGCCAAGTCTAAACTAAAAACACCAACCAACTGATATTTTGGAAATGCAGGATTAACAATAGGTCCAAGCATATTAAAAAATGTTTTTACTTTTAATGCTTTACGTATCGGCGCAACAGTTTTCATTGCCGGATGAAACAATGGCGCATGCAGAAAACAAATTCCTGCTTTATCAAGTTCATTCTTCAGCTTTCCATTGTCATTACTAAACTTGTAGCCGAAATATTCCATCACATTTGATGAGCCGCAAATCGATGAAACGCCATAGTTTCCATGTTTAACAACCTTATAACCGGCACCGGCAACAACAAATGAAGACAATGTAGAAATATTAAAAGTATCTTTTCCATCACCACCAGTACCACATAAATCAATGGTTTCGCAACCATCTGTATCAATACGATGACAGAGTTCAAGCAATGCATCTCTGAAACCGGCAAGTTCATCCACCGTTATACTTCGCATAATATACACAGTAAGAAAAGATGCAATCTCAGAATCATTATACTTCCCTTGAGCAATATTTATAAGCACTTCGTAAGCATCTTCACGACTGAGTCGCTTGTGTTCAAATAAATAATTCAATATTTTTTTCATACTTTTTTAATCTTATTTTTATGAAAATTCACAATTAAATATTCAACCAATTTTCCATAATTTTCATTCCATGTTCTGTCAAAACAGATTCAGGATGAAACTGCACACCGCGCAAATCGTACTCTTTGTGAGTGATTGCCATAATCATTCCTTGCTGATCAACTGCCGTAACATTAAAACAATCCGGTAAATTAACATTATCTACAACCCATGAATGATAGCGTCCACCTTTAAATTCGCTAGGTAAACCTTGAAATAATTTTTCATTTGCATCCAACACTTGAATTGGTGTTGCAACGCCATGATATACTTTATCAAGATTAATTAATTTTCCACCAAACACCTCTCCTATCGCTTGATGACCAAGACAAACACCGAGAATGCTTTTAGTTTTACAAAATCTTTTTATCAATGGAATCAAAAGACCAGCTTCATTTGGCAAGCCAGGGCCCGGAGATAAAACGATTTTATCATATTGATCTATTTCATCCAATGATATTTTATCATTTCTGAAAACATCAATTGTTTCATTCGTTAGATTCTGCAAGTAATGCACGAGGTTATAAGTGAAAGAATCATAATTATCGAATACCAATATTTTTCTATTTTTCATTATAATAACTATTAAATTTTTAAATCGTTTGAGCTAGTTCAATTGCTTTTTTCAACGCCATCAATTTATTGTTCACCTCATTCAATTCGCTTTCTTCATTGGATTCTGAAACAATTCCAGCGCCAGCCTGATAGAACAACGTATTGTCTTTACTCAAAAATGAACGAATAATAATTGCATGATTCAATTCATTATTAAATCCGATATATCCGATTCCGCCGCCATAATAGCCTCTGCGTTGACTTTCATATTTATCAATCAGCTGCATAGCCATGTGTTTTGGTGCACCTGATAAAGTTCCAGCCGGAAAAGTATCTGCAAAAACCTTGATAATATTGGTATTTGGCTCAAGTTTACCGGAAACTTTTGAAACAAGATGTATCACATGGCTGTAATACTGCACTTCTCGATAGGTTTCAACTTTTACATCATCAGAATTACGGCTCAGATCATTTCTCGCTAAGTCAACAAGCATCACGTGTTCAGCATTTTCTTTTGGATCTTTTGAAAGTTTTTCTGCTAACAATTTATCTGCTTCATCATCACCGGTTCGCCTGAAAGTGCCGGCAATCGGGTTGATAATAGCTCTATCCGCATTGATTACAATCTGTGCTTCAGGTGAAGAACCAAACAATTTAAAACTACCATAATCAAAATAAAACAAATATGGCGAAGGATTGACAGACCGAAGCGCTCTGTAAACATTAAACTCATCGCCTTTAAATTTTTGTTCAAACGGACGAGAAAGTACAATTTGAAAAACATCACCACGATGACAATGTTCTTTCCCTTTTTTGACTAATTCTAAATAAGCTTCATTTGAAACCGGAGAACTTTCGTTTTCTAACGTTTCAAAATGGAATGCTGCAAAGTTCCTGTTATTAAGCAATTCAACAATATGTTCAAGTTCACTTTGATCATCATTCACATTGTTTTCAAGAATGACCAATTCGTTTTTAAAATGATTTATTGCAATAATATATTTATATAAAGAATATATCATTTCTGGAATTTTCTGTTCATTTTTCACCTGAGATGCAAGCTCAATATTCTCAAAATATTGAATGGCATTATATGAAGTAAACCCAAACAATCCATTCACTTTCATATCTTGATTTGGTTCTACTTCAAACATTTTGACAAACTTGTTCAATTCTTCAGGAACATTCACTTGTTTGTCTATTGCTGTTTTTGCATCTTGTCCGTCAGGAAAACTTTTTAAAATACAATTATTTTCCACTTTAAAAGAAGCAATTGGTTGAAGACAAATAAACGAGAAACTATTCTCATTGCTATGATAATCGGAACTTTCAAGGAGAATTGAATTTACAAAACGGTCTCTTAATTTTAAGTATATACTTACAGGCGTTATAATATCAGCGAGTAATTTTATTGTTCTTGTTTTGATTTTATATGTTTTCATAAAAGTATTTTTAAATATTTATTTTTTTATTTGAATCAATTTCCTTCAGCTTACGGACAAAAAAAAACAGCTTATCGTAGATTGATAAGCCGTTTTTATATTGATCAAATATATTTTTACTATAGCTGTTTCATCCCACGATATTCGCCCGTAAGCTATGCCAGCGCCAAGCATTTGATGATTCAATTATATTATTTTTTTCAAATTTCATTTTGCAAAAATACATTTTTTTTATAAAAAACAAAAATTCTTATTTATTTAACGTCTAAAAGCTCAACATCAAAAACTAGTGTTGCAAATGGAGGAATTGGACCACCACCTTGATTGCCATAAGCTAATTTTGAAGGAATAATAAATCTTGCTTTTCCACCGGCTTTCATCATTGAAATACCTTCTTCAAATCCAGGAATAGATTGATTTTTCCCAATTTCAAATTCATATGGTTTGCCACCATCTTCAGTTGAACTGAATTTTGTTCCATCAATCAATGCTCCAAAATAATTTACTTTCACTTTCTTTCCGGCAGCTGGTTTTGCGCCATTTCCGGCTTTTTTCTCAATATATATCAAACCTGAAGTTGACGGTTTCTGTGTAATATTATTTGTAGTTAAATAGCTATTCAATTTCACAGATTCTTCTTCTTCTAACTTTTTCATTTTTTCCATATAAGCAGCTTTCAATTCTTCAACTGTTTGAATCTTTTTAAGTTTTACTATAATGGTTATATCACTACCTTTTTTGATTTTTTTAGGTAATTCTTTTTGATGGAATGTTTTCAACAATAAAGAATCAGCATTAATCATAAACGTTGCGCTATCGCCTTCTCCAAGCATAGATAAACATTCATTAATATCACCTTTATATTCTGATTTTGAAAGAGGAATTGTAAAATCATTAGGAATCTTTTTTGAATCTATCAATACAGTATCAGCTGATTTAATCACTATATTAATAGACATCATTTCTTCTTTCTTTGGTTTTCTTGCACCTTCTTTTTTCACGAGAAATTTATAATAAATACCTGAATCTGTTTTTTTAAATCCAGGATATTTTGATGTACAAGCAGTTGAAATGATTGCAAGGCAACCAGAGAACAATAATAATTTTGCAATTTGTTTTTTCATGTTTTTTACTTTTTAGAATTTTCTTTTAATTGGATTAATTCAACATCATATATTAAAGTTGCACGTTTCGGAATTTTATTCTGATCTCCCAACAAACCAAAACCGAGGTGCGAAGGTATAATAAATTTTGCTTTGTCGCCCACTTTTAACAATAAAATTGCTTCCTCAATACCTGATTCCACTCCTCCCTTGCCTATTTGAAATACTTTTTCTGACTCATAACATTTTACTCCATTGATAAGATTTATCTGATATTTCATCCGTGCAATCATTCCTGTTTTAGCCTGCAAACCATTTCCAGATTTATATATCATATATCTCAATCCGCTGCCGGTTTTTTGCATATTCCAATTGTAGCGTTTTATCAAAGCTTCAATTTCGTCATTTTCATTTTTTACTAAAAGTTTGTTGGCATGCAACAACGATTCTTTATATGAAATAACCGGAGTTTTTGCTTCATCATGTTCGTTATTATTTTTGCAAGAAATAAAAATGAAAATTATAATTATAAAAATGAATCTACTCATTAAAAACTATTTTTATAAAATTGTTTTATTTAATTCACTTTTATATTGTTGAAGAGATTCCGTAAACTTACGAATTGTTTCATCAAGCGATAATTCACTTTCTGCGCCTGATGCATTGAAATGACCGCCACCATTAAAATTATTTTTGGCAAATTTGTTCACATCAAAATCTCCTTTAGAACGAAAAGATATTTTCACTTGATTATCTCTTTCCATGAATAATGCAGTAAACACAATATCTTTAATTGACAATGGATAGTTCACAATCCCTTCTGTATCGCCTGTTTTGAAATTATATGTATCCATATTTTCTTTAGATAATCGAATATATGAAGTTTTATATTCTGGCAAAATAACCAATCCTTCATGCAAGCAAAACCCAAGCAAACGCAGACGATCAGCAGAAAATGTCGAATATATTTGTGTATTGATATATTTACAATCTATGCCGTGATCTATCAGTTTTGAAACGATCACATAAGTTTCCTGACTATTTGCGGAATAACTAAAACAACCGGTATCTGAAACTATTCCAGCAAAAAGGCAAGTAGCAATATCTTTGTCAATCAAATCAAGCCATTCAGCATTATCAATAAAACCATACAACAACTCAGCAGTTGAAGATATATTCGTTTTTGAAAAAACATAATTGCAAAAATCATCTGGATAAAGATGATGATCTATTAATATTTTATCACAATTATTTTTTTGAACTATGTCTGCAAGCCCGTTCAACCGCTTGATTGAATTAAAATCAAGACAAAAAATTATTTCTGCTTTTTCAAATATTTCTTTTGAAATTTCCGGTTTTTCTGAATGAATAACTACGCTGTCAGCACAAGGCATCCATCTTAAAAAATCAGGCATTTCATCAGGAATGACAACCATTACATTATGGTTCAACTTTTTTAATATTCCCAACAAAGCCAACGATGAACCAATGGCATCTCCATCCGGATTCATGTGGGTTGTAATCACAATGTTTAGTGGGGATTCAAGCAGTTTCTTAATTTCTATTATATCTTTTTTCTCTATCAAATTTTCAATTATTTAATATACAAAAATAAGAATAAATTGTATTCGTTTTTATACTGTTTTTAAAGTATATGATAATTTGATTTAAAAGCTAAAATCAAAAATATTTAAAAACAGAAATAAACAATCTAAAAAAAATGTATGTTTGCTTAAACAAAATTAAATTTTATGAAAACAAAAATCATTAAACAACCAAAAAACACTGGAAGTTTTACATTTGCGATCATAAAACCAAGAGCTGTTCAAAAAGGCTTTATTGTTCCAATTCTTCAAAAAATCAATGAATCAGGTTTTAGAATTTCGGCAATGAAACTTATTCATTTAACATTAATTCAGGCACAAAATTTTTACATTATTCATAAAGACAAACCTTTCTACACAGATCTTGTACATTTCATGGCTTCTGGACGAATAGTTGTTATGATACTTGAAAAATCAAATGCTGTTGAAGAATTTCGCAAATTGATTGGAAATACTGATCCCACAAAAGCAGAATCAGGAACCATTAGAAATTTATTTGCAGAATCAACCCAAGCCAATGCTATTCATGGTTCTGACAGTGATGAAAATGCTGAACGTGAAGCAAATTTCTTTTTTTCGCAGTGTGAAAGATATTAAACAAATATCTGATTCATTTTGAATTTCTTATTCATTTTATCTTTTTGTACTAAAACAGCAAAAAAGAAAATTCTGAATTGTATTGAATGGTGTTTGGTGATCTGAAGTGATACAACTAATTTTTTCAAAACCATCAGCTAATTGCATTTGCAACTCATTTTCACTGTATTGATGAATATTAAGACCGCTACATTTCGTTGGTCCTTGATTTGAAAATGTTCCAATGATCATAAATTTGTTCACTGATTGCTTAGCAATTTTTAGATATATTTTAATTTGTTCAGTTGTTGTAAGAAAATGAAATGTAGCTCTGTCATGCCACAGATCATATGTTTCAGTTGGTTTGAATTCAGTGATGTCGCTGACTATCCATTTTATTTTTTTTGCTTTTTCGCCTAATCTTTTTTTAGCTTTTTCTATTGCATTTTCAGAAATATCAAGCACTGTAATGTTTTCAAATCCTTCAGCAAGAAGATTGTCAACGAGATTGCTATCGCCGCCTCCAATATCAATGATATTAGCAGATAAAGGCAGTTGAAGATTATGAATAAAATCTAATGAAACTTTAGGAATCTCTTGTGTCCAACTGACTTCATGTGGTTGCTTTGACGAATAAATTTTTTCCCAATGTTCTTTATTTTTTCCCATATTTTTTTAATCTTCTTTATAAAACAAAGTTACAAAACTCATTTAGCCAAAACAAAAAAGAGCACGATTTCTCATGCTCTTTTTTTGTATAAAAATATACTTTTAGAAAGGTATAGAATCAAAAGGTTTGCGACTGAATGGACAGATTTCATTCACATCTTCACGTTTCGTTACAAATCGTGTCAAACGTTCAATGCCAATACCAGCGCCTGCTGTTTTAGCTAATAAACCGGCTTTTGCAATTTCAAGATATTGTTTGAAACTTTCAGGATTTGCTTTTGATCTTTCCATTCGCATGAGAATCTGATTGTATTCATTTTCTCTTTCAGCGCCAGATAAGCCTTCACCAAAGCCTTCCGGCCACATGATGTCGTAATTATTATAATGGAAACTATTGTTTTCTTCTTCTTTATCATAAAATTCTCTTTCATGATCTGTCACCCAATAAGGACCAGTTGCATCAAGTGATGATTGTTTTTCCCAATGTTCACCGTATTTTGCAATCAGTTCGTGTGTTGAAAAACGAGGCCACCCGGTTCCAGGAATTTTTAGTAAATCACCTCTTAATTCTTTAATGATATCGCCAACTTTTGTATTTAGTTTTGTAAATACATGAGAAACCATTTCTTCAACAAACAGGATAACAAAATTCATATCCTTGTTTTTAAATTCAAAATCAATTTGAGTGAATTCAAATAAATGTCTGCCTGTTGAGAATCTATCTTTTCCTTCTAAACGAACGTTAGGAGAAACAATATAAATTGATTCCAATTGTGGATTTGTAAGCAATAACTGTTTGTGCAGAATCATACTTTTCATTAAAGAAAATTTTTGTCCGGCATACGTGAAATCAGCTTCTGTAACGCTGTGATTCAATGGATCAGTGATAGGTGATGTCATCAACGGCATGACAGGAGTAACATTTTTTGTTTCCATGAATTCATGAATCGCTTTGATGATTTCGCCTTGCACCTTTAGAAGCTTTGGTAACACAGGGTTATGTAAATGATCAATTGCTTTTTTAATGGCAGGAGATAATTCTTGTTTTTCCATAAATATTAATTTTTGTTAATTTTTTTTTAATTTAAAAGGGGAGTAAAGATAATAAATAATTTGAAAAAAATAATTTATGAGAAAAATCAAAAAATAAAATTTAAGAATATGTAATAATATTAAAACCTATTTCTTTATGATTTTAAAAATTGTTTTTACTAAAATTTTTAAATCTTCTTTCAAACTCTGGTTTTGAATATACTTCAAATTCAGATTTAATTTTGTCGGCATAATTTCTTTAATATAAACTTCTTCAGGATTAGAAAATTCAGCGAGCAAGCGGCTTTCATCAATGTATTCAATGGAGGAATAATCTGTAATTCCAGGCTTTACCAAGAGGATTTTTTTTTGTTCATCATTATACATTTCTACATATTTTCTGACTTCCGGTCGTGGACCAACAATGCTCATATTTCCAATCAGCACATTGAATAATTGCGGAAGTTCATCAATTTTATATTTTCTCAAAAAATATCCAACTCGTGTAATTCTGTTATCTTTTTCTCCGATTGTCAGCATGCCTTTTCGGTCAGCGCCGGTGCGCATTGAACGAAATTTAAACATAAAAAAATCCTTATTGTTTTTGCCAACACGAATTTGTTTGTAAAACACCCCACCTCTCGAATCCAGCATGATTGCTATAGAAATCAGCAGTAGGAATGGGGAAAGTATTATCAATCCTGTTAATGCAAGTATAATATCAAAAAGACGTTTAGCCAATTGAATAATTATTTAATGACTTGTTCAACAGATTCAGAAACGGCTGCAACTACTGTTCTTACTTGTTCTTCCGTAAGATTATAAAATACAGGCAGACTGATAACATGCGCATAATTATCAAAAGAAACCGGAAAGTTTTTTATTGAATATCCCAAACTTTTATAATAAGTGAACATCGGAATTGGAATGAAATGCACATTCACAGAAACTTCTTTTTCAAAAATTTGTTGAATAATTTGATCTCTTTGAGATTCATCAATACCTTTAATTCGCAATAAATACGCATGAAAAGAAGATGTTTTATCATTTGTTTTATATAAAGGTAATTCTGCCCAATCAAATTTTGAAAGCAATTCAGAATATAAATCAAATATACTTTTTCTTTTTATCAGCATATCATTGTCATACCGTTCTAATTCCACTAAACCAATAGCAGCCTGCATGTCCGTCATATTGTATTTGTAACCGGCTTCAACAACATCATATTTCCAATTACCAACTTTAAATTTTTCAAGTGCATCTTTATTTTGCCCGTGAAGAGATTTGATGCAAAGTTTTTTATAAATAGCTTCATTGTCAAAAGGTGTTGGCAAGTTGAGGCAAACAGCGCCACCTTCTGCAGTGGTAAGGTTTTTCACAGCATGAAAAGAAAAAACTGTAATGTCAGTAAGTGAACCAGAACGATGATTTTTGTAAATGGCGCCAAAGGAATGAGCCGAATCAGACATAATTAAAATTCGTCCAAGTTGTTTTTGTTCTTCAGTATTTGGATTAAATATTTTTTTAATTTCTTGTTTATTTACCAACTCATTGATTGCATCGTAATCACAAGGAAAACCTGCAATATCAACAGGTATGATCACTTTTGTTTTTGGTGTGATAAGCTTTTCTAATGTTTTTGCAGAAATATTAAAATCTTTTTCATTGTCAGCAAAAACAGGTGTTGCACCGCAATGAATGATGACGTTTGCCGTAGCACAGTAAGTATATGCAGGCACAATCACTTCGTCACCTTCTTTCACTCCAAACCATCGCAGCATGAGCTCAAGCCCTGCTGTTGCTGAGTTTAAACAAAGTGTTGTTTTATTTCCTGAATATTCAGTGATTTTTTTTTCAAATAATTTTGTTTTCGGACCAGTCGTGATCCATCCAGACTTAAGTGTATCCGTCACTGCGTCTAAAATTCGCTGGTCAATTCTTGGTGGAGAAAAGGGTATCATTTTAATGTTTTTGTTCGTTCATGCAAACATAATAATATTTCTCAGACGATTAAATATCTATTTAAAAAGTTTGCTGATTGAATCAGCATTTGCTTCTATGATCCCTTTTTCTGTGATAATTCCTTTTATATATTTTGCAGGAGTTACGTCAAATGCTGGATTGTAAGCAGGAGAGCCGGGAGATGCAACAAGAATTGTGCAAATATTATTATAAATATCTGTTCCTGTTTGGTATAAAATTTCATCTTCTGAACGTTCTTCAATAGGAATATCAGTACCTGAGGAACAATTGATGTCAAAGGTGCTGGTAGGTGCGGCAACATAAAAAGGAATATTATATTCTTTAGCAATAATCGCTTTTTCTAGCGTTCCGATTTTGTTGGCAGTATCGCCATTCGCGGCAATGCGGTCTGCACCAACAATGACCATATCAATTTTCCCAAGCGACATTAAATGTGCACCGGCATTATCAGGAATAATGACATGAGGAATTTCTTCATTTTTAAGTTCCCATGCCGTCAATCGTGCGCCCTGGTTGCGCGGACGCGTTTCATCTACATAAACAAAAATATCTTTTCCTGAATGTTTTGCAAGATAAATAGGTGATAAAGCTGTGCCATAATCAGTAAAAGCGAGCCATCCGGCATTGCAATGTGTTTCGATGTGGAAACCATCTTTTATCAATGTGTTTCCAAATTCACCAATTCTTCTTGAATCATCCGTGTCCTTGTCAGCCAAGCGATGCGCTTCGTTCAATGCAGCTTTTTTTGCAGCAGTAAAATCATCTTGAAATCTCATACCAGCTTCAAGTACTTTGTTGATTCCAAAAAAAAGATTCTGTGCAGTTGGTCGAGTGGATTCAATATTTTTTTTTGCCTGATTAATATATTCCCATTTGCCTGAAATTTCTGCTTCGATAAATGCTTGCGCCATGGCATATCCGGCTGTAACACCAAT
>Ga0118677_10001116_pt1 | contig 57525 bp, 55 predicted proteins | sample AliMusrvi5mmetaG_FD_86154 | JGI IMG/M metagenome (GOLD analysis project Ga0118677, IMG submission 86154)
GTTGTGCTGATCTTGAACCGCAGTGATTTTCAAATGGAAATACTTAATAATCCGTTGATCGCTTTAAGGTTAATGCAGGCTATTTCTTCAAGATTGAGATCGGCAGACAAGCAGATCGAAGATCTTACCTTCAGAAACCTCCCCGGCAGGGTTGCCAGCGCAATTATAGAATTATCAAAGAAACACGGAATAAAGACCGCGGCGGGACAGGTAAAAATAGATCTTAAATTGACCCATCAGGAACTTGCAGAAATGATAGGAACGGCCCGCGAGGTGGTAACTTCAATACTTAATGACTTTAGAAAAGCAAAGTGTATTGCCATTGAAGAAAAACATATCATTATTATTGACTTAAAGGAATTAAGATCTTGGATAACCTGAGCGAAAAAGGAGTTAACGTGAATTTAATAAAAGAAGCCGTGTATTCTTTAAAGAAATATAAATTTACGAGCTTTACGATCATAATGATACTAGCTTTTAATCTCCTGATCATCGGTATGTTCGCACTTATTATGTTTAACTTGAATAATTTTATGGACGAGATCAGGGACAGCGTTGAGATCACTGTTTTTCTAAAAGAAGGGATAAAAAAGGAAGTTGCTGAAGCGGTTATGGTCAAAATAAAGCAAAGAAACGGTATAGAGGACGCGCTCTTTGTTTCCAGAGAAGATGCTTTAAAAGAATTCGCGAACAATGAAGATTTTAAGAGTTATCTGGATAATTTCAAGCTTAATCCTTTGCCTGACTCCATAAGAGTAGTTGTTAAAAAGGAGTTTAAGGAAGATTCCGCCAAGATCAAAGAGTTTGCGGATTATTTTTCAGCAATAGAAGGAGTTTCTGAGATCTACTACCAGAAAGAAGAGATAGAGAAATTCTTTAATTTTGCCGGTATCATCAGGAGAATAATTATCTGGATCTCGGCAATTCTTCTGCTGGGCTCGGTATTTATTGTTTCAAGCACTATACGGGTCAGTGTGTTTTCCCGCAGGGAAGACATAAAAAAGATGAAAATTGACGGAGTTTCCCTGCTGGGAATAAAAGCCATTTTTATCGTTGAATCGATCATTCAGGGCGCGGTTGGAGGCCTGCTGGCTGCTGTTTTTCTATATTTGCTGGAGAAAACTGCCATAGAAAAGCTGAATATTCTCTGGTCCGGCAAGTGGCAGCAAATAACTTTGCCTATGGCCTGTATTATTGTACTTGCCGGGATATTACTGGGTGCGGCCGGGTCTTTATTTTTCAGGATAAAAAATTACGCGGATAAATGAAAATACTTAAGATCTGCCTGACAGCTCTTTTGACTTTAGCTCTTCTGCCTGTATTTGCGGGTAATAGTAACACGGAAGAAAACCGTAAAAAACTTGAAAAAATAAATGAGGAGATCAAAACAAAGATAAATAAACAGTATAAACTTTATGAAGACGAAAAGAACGTACTTTTTCAGATCCAGCGTTACGATCAAAAGCTGGATGAAAAAAGAAATGCGCTTAAAAGTTATAACGCAAAACTTGCCGGTATCGAGAACAGCATAAATGCTCTGAAGAATCAAATGGGCTATTCCAACAGTGAAATGGGGAAGATAGAACAAAATCTGAAAAAAAGCGTGGTACAGGTTTACCGGGAAGGCAGGTATAAAAAACTTAAACTGCTTATGTCCGCTGTCAGTTTGAAAGATTTTGTAAGGAAATATAATTTTCTGTTATTGATGGCCAAAAAAGATATTGAATTGCGCAACAGGTACTTGAGTCAAAAAAATTCCTATAACTCTGCCCGCAGGAATCTGGAAGCCAACTACGATAATTATAAAAAGCTGAAGGCAGGGACGAAGAAAAAAGAGGAAGAGATCCTGGCTGAACAGGAAAGTAAAAAGAAATTACTTAAAGGTATCCTGACAGAAAAAGCCCTGTTTGAGCAGGCCATAAATGAGATGCGGAGCCAGTCCCTGAAACTTGAAGATCTCGCGAAGGAAATTGAAGATAAGACCAAACAGGTTATCACGGTGGATACTTCTGATATTAAAGGGGATATTTTAAAAAATAAAGGCAAGCTCGCTTTTCCGGTCCCGGGCAGTATTGTTTCGGGGTTTGGAAAATACAAACATCCAAAGTTCAATGTTTATATTTTTAATAACGGCATTGAGCTCGCGGCAAAACAGGACCAGGAAGTGCTTGCGGTTTTTGACGGTATTGTCTTATTCGCGGACTGGTTCAAAGGTTACGGCAAAACCGTGCTTGTGGACTGCGGGGATAATATAATAACTGTTTACGGGCACTTCTCGGAGATAAATGTGAATGTCGGACAGAAAATTGCCAACAGGCAGGTTCTGGGAAAAGCGGGAGAAAACGGGCCGTCTGACACACCTACAGTTTATTTTGAAATAAGAAAGGATGGCAAACCGGAAAATCCCGCGGACTGGCTAAAGAAAAATTAATTGACCCGGAGGTCTGATGAAAAATATTAGAATAATATTTATGCTGGCGCTTATAATGCTGTTTTCTTTTTGGCTAAGAGCCGCAAATGACCGTGAAGTTGTTGAAAGTTCTTACAAAAATCTTCCCGGAGTAATGGAAACCCTTGATTACATAAATAAAACTTATGTTGACGAGGAAAAGCTCAAAGGTGACAAGCTGCTGTACGGCGCTATCAAAGGCATGCTGGTTACACTCGACCCCTATAGCGCTTTTATGGATCCAACGGAATATAAAGAAATGCGCGAAGAATCTTCCGGAAATTACAGCGGAATAGGTGTTGAAATTACCGTAAGAAACGACGTGCTTACTATTGTTTCTCCCTATGAAGACAGCCCCGGCTGGAAAAAAGGTTTAAGGCCCGGGGACAGAATATTAAAAATTGACGGGGTTTCAACTAAAAATCTTTCGAGTTCTGATGCCGTTAAAAAGATAAGGGGGCAGAAAGGAACTCCTGTTGTCCTGACGATACTTCGTGAAAACGGGGAGAAGACCGAGGATATTGAAATAGTCAGGGATAATATCAGGTTAAAAAGTGTTTTTTATTATGTAAATAATGAAAATCTAGGTTATATCCGCCTGAGCCAGTTCCTTGAAACCTCGGATGAAGATGTCTCAAAAGCGGTAACAGAAATGGAAAATAAGAACGCCCGGGGAATAATTCTTGATCTGAGAAATAATCCCGGAGGGCTTTTAAATGTTTCTGCAAATATCTGCGATATCTTTCTTCCCGCGGAAAAGCTTATCGTCTATACGCAGGGCAGGGATAAAAATAATAACAGGAAATTTGTCGCCAAGGCCGGCAGCAAGTACGCGGAAAACGTTCCTGTGATAATTCTTGTTAATAAAGGAAGTGCTTCGGCTTCGGAGATCGTGACCGGGGCCTTACAGGATAATAAAAGGGCGGTCATAATGGGTTCCAAAACCTTCGGGAAAGGGTCAGTGCAATCAATTTATTCCTTAAGCGACGGGTCCGGCTTGCGGCTGACTACTGCTTATTACTATACGCCTTCGGGAAAGAAGATACATGAAAAAGGCATTGAACCTGATATTACGGCGGAAGATACAATATTCCCGGAAGTGGTCTACAAACTGGCGTATCAGGAACATTTTGCTAATTATGCCCGGCAATATGTTAAGAATAATCCGAAACTTGAAATTACGGCCAAATTTACTGTGGACGATAAGACTGTTGAGGAATTTGCCAGAGAAGTCAGGACCAAAGGTTTTACGATCTCCGACATTGAAGTTACTGCCAATAAAGAGATGCTAAAAAAGCAGTTGAAAATAGAAATGGTCAGAGCTTTGCTGGGCGAAGATGCGGCCAAGAAGGAGATAACCGAGCAGGATGAAACTGTAAAAAAAGCCGAAGACCTTATTAAAGTATCAGAAGTGTTCAGAGCAAACGGAAAGTAATTTAAATCAAGATGAAAAGGAAGGCCAAATGCCGTTTTTTAAAGTTTTTAAGCCAAAAAAAGGTTTTACCGGGCTCGTAAACAGTTCAAATTCTCCGCTAAAGCATTTAGAGCTGGGAGTTTTAACGCTGCTAAAGGATGGTAAATACAAAACGTTTACCGGGAAAAGAGAGACGGCAGTCGTGGTACTTTCCGGCACGGTCAAGGTATTGGTGCAGGGGAAGGAATACAAGCTGGGTACGAGGAAAGATGTGTTTTCCGGTAAACCTGAAATGCTATATATCCCGATAAATGAATCCTTTGAGATAAAGGCATGTAAAAAAAGTGAGCTGATCATTACAAGCGCCCTTGGGAAGAAAAAGAAAGCAATAATTGTGAAAACTGGCGGGGATATAAAAAAAAGGGTAGCAGGCAGGGGTTATTTCGAGAGGCATATTTTTGACCTTTTAACGGCAGATGATGACGCGGACGCGCTTTTAATGGGGGAAACCTTTCATATAGACGGCGGCTGGTCCTGCATCCCGCCGCACAAGCACGATAAAGACCGCCTGCCCCTGGAATCTAACCTTGAAGAGGTCTATTTCTTTAAGATAAAGCCGGAAAACGGTTTTGGTTTTGAACGCCTGTATTCTGAAGGTGAAAAATTTGACAAAACCTGGGTTTTGAAGAACAATACGGTACTTTCCATGCCCTTTGGATATCACGCGCTTGCGGTCTCACCCGGGTATAGACTATACTATTTCTGGGTGCTCGCAGGAAAGAAAAGAATTCTAAAACAATATTTCGATCCAAGGTATGACTGGCTGAATAAAAAGTAGAAATTTCGAAGTTTACTATTAAATATTTCTATTGTTCTATTGTCAATTTTCTATTTTCTAAACAGGAGGGTTAGTCTAATTGGTAAGGCAACGGACTTGAAATCCGTCGTCCGTAAGGACATGCAGGTTCGAGTCCTGCACCCTCCGCCAAAAATTTGCAAGCAAAATTTTGGCGAGAGCAATTGAACAATAGACAATAGAAAATAGATAAAAGCCAGTTCAATTGCGTTCTATTGCTCAAGGTTTAAGTTTCGTCATTATTTTGTTTTCGTTCCCGGAGCCAGTAATTAGTGAAATATCATAAGATCCATATCATAGGGGGCCCGGGGAGCGGTAAATCATTCGCCTCCAATATGCTTTCCAAAAAGCTTTCTATCCTTTTTTATGATCTGGATGATATTTTTTGGGAGCATAGTGCAAATGATTACCATAGTAAAACACCGGATAAGGTTCGGAGCGAATTACTTGGAGAAATAATTAAAAAAGATCAATGGATCCTTGAAGGTGTATATTACCGCTGGCTTGATGGATCTTTTCAGAGAGCCGATGCCATAATTATTCTTAAGACCCCTCTTTTTATCCGTAATTGGCGCCTTATCGTTCGTTTTATTAAGAGAAAATTGGGAATAATAAGCTCCAAAAAAGAGAGTATTTCTGATTGCATCAGTTTGATCAAATGGAATAACAACTTTGATTCTGATAATTTGGTCAGGATAAACAGTCATATTCAAAAATACGGAACTAAGATAAATGAAATAAGAACAAAAAGGCAGCTGAAACGTTTTATAGAAAATATTTCAAAAGGAGAATGATATTATGCGATTCGGCTGTAAAAAGGATAAAAAGGATGCCAGGGACTATTTAATGAGTTCTTACCTGCCGGAGGTAAAACTGCCGGCAAAAATGGATTATACGGAGAAAATGTCGCCGGTACGGGACCAGGGAGATGAAGGGACTTGTGTCGGGTTTTCTTCTATTGCGGGGATGAAAGAGTATCAGGAAATGATAGATTATAAAAAATATGTAGAGCTTTCGCCGCGGTTCCTGTATGCCGAGTGTAAAAAAATTGACAAGTCAAAGGGAGAAGGGACGACTATAAGAACTGCCATGCAGGTGCTAAAGAAAATGGGGGTCTGCAGGGAAAAATACTGGCCTTACCTGCCGCATCAGAAAGATAAAGCAAAAGCGGGGGCGGTTTTGGATGCCAGGAAAAATAAAGTGCTTACCTATGCCAGGATAGCCAACCTTTATGAACTTAAAGCCGGCCTGGCCCGGAAAGGCCCGTGTGTTATCGGAGTGGAAGTGTTTCGCGGAATGATGGAAACAAAAACAGGCGTAGTGCCCTTGCCGAAAAGAGGCGAGCAGTCCCTTGGCGGGCATGCTATTTGTCCGGTCGGGTATGATGATAATAAAGGTTTGATAAAATATAAAAACTCCTGGTCAGAACGGTGGGGAAATAATGGCTATGGCTATCTGGCCTATGATTATATTGACAGGTATATGATGGACGCCTGGTCTAGCGTTGATATTATGGACGCGGCCCCTTTGAAGATAAAGAAAGAATGAAGCTCTGAGAACCGGGAATTTTAGAAATTCCTCAAGAAGAAAGAAGCATAGGATTTTAGAAATGTAGTTGCTTGCCCTGTCAGGCCAAGGGCTGACTGTCCCGCTTTATGCGACTTTTCAAGCGTTTATGGCCTCATAAATGAGGCAACTACAAAAATTGTATAAGATAAGGAATTTCTTCGGCAATTTAATTGCTTTTTATTTGGGCTTTGTATATAATTAAATAAATCCAAATATTTCAGGAGCCGGCGGGTTTTTGCCGGAAATGGGGAATATGAATAAAAAAAAGAAGGGCTTTAAAGGCGGCTTGCTGGGAGAATATATTTTATACGGCATTTTTGTGGGGATTTCCGTATTTTTAGTAATAAAATACCTTGTGGGCTGGAATATAACAAAATTGCAGGATATTGCGGCGTTAACTTTTTTAGCAAGCGTGGTATCCGGGATCGTAATCGCCGGTTTGTTCTCATATTTTTTATCAAAGAGATCTATAAAGAAATTCTCTATTGAAACAGTTAATACCATGATAAAGTTCTTGCAGCAAAAAAACATATTACCTTTACAGTATGAACAGGACGAACTGCAGGACAGCAATTCGGCAAAAAATAGAATAATGGGCCTTCTGGGCCTGCTTACGGACAGGATAACGGAACTTAACAGGAAAAAGAAAGAATTTGAGGATACACTGGCGCGCTATAAGGACCTGAAAGAAATGTCCAGTTTTAAGATCAAGAACAGCGGAGGGGAAATAAAAGATGTAACAATACTATTTACCGATATTAAGAACTTCAGCGAATTCTATCAAAATACTAATACTGAAGCTGTTATCAGATTCCTGAATATATATATTACCGAGGTCACGAAGATCATACAGGGTCAAAACGGTATAGTTAATAAGATCATAGGTGATGAAACAATGTCGGTTTTTGAAGCAAAAACCGGGGAAGACCGGGACACAGGGCACGAGCTAAGAGCCATAAATGCCGCAATGGAAATAATCAGAAAATTTGACGGTATTATGGCGGAAGCTAATGTTTCTTTACCTGCTCCGATGAAAATTGCTTTCGGGATAGGCATAGGTATCCATTCAGGCCCGGCTATGATAGGTACTATCGGTTCCAAAGAGAGAATGGAATTTACGGTCCTGGGTGATACCGTAGAACTTGCAGGCCATGTTGCCCTGAACGCGGATATCGGCGCAACTCTGATAACGGAAGATACTTATCAGCGTCTTGGAAAAAGGGTTGAGGTCATAGAACCCGGCCCGTTAAACCTCGGCGGAAAAATCGGGTCTTGCAGGGTCTTCATTGTTAAAGGGATAAATCTGATAACCAGGTGAAATGCCGCCAGGAAAAATCCGGAGAGAAATTACGCCGGAAAATAAGCCGAAAATGGTTGAATTAGTAACAATAATATATATCTTTAAAAGCAATTATGATATAATAACAATAATATAGAGTGGCCCGCCTTTGGCGAGGCCATTGTGATCTAGATGGAGAGGTGGCCGAGTGGCTGAAGGCAACCGCCTGCTAAGCGGTTGTACGGGAAACTGTACCCCGGGTTCAAATCCCGGCCTCTCCGCCAAAATTTCGCCGGGCGGAATTTTGGCGAGATCTCGCCCGCTTATCGCGAGGCGGATCCGCCGCCTTAATGTATTTTTAAGAGCAATATAAGTGGATGGCGAGATTTTACAATCCGCTATCTTAATGTATGTTAAAAAAGCGGTGAAAATGCCTAAGTCAAACAGCAGAATAATAAAAACAGCGAAAAAAAACAAAACTCCCCCGTTAAAAATACATAAATACATTTTAAAAAGCAATAAAACAACACTGCCGGCCTTACACAAAGAACTGCTCGCCAGAGAACGCAGCTTAAAGTTGCGCTTTAATATATTACGGGACACACAAAATAAGATACTAAAAGAATTAAAAAAGGGAAGCGGCAAGAACAGGGCTTCTAATAATAAACCCGGAAAAGTTCTAAAAAAAGAATTTGAACTTAAATTGAAATTGCTGCGGCTGGAGCAGGCCGTTAAAGCCAGGGAGCATGAAAATAAATTTAAGCATAAAATCAATGAATTAAAAAACACGCTTTATAAAAAAGACCTGGAGAAATCCGGGCTGGCCGCGGAAATAAGCAGAATTAAACTGAAACAGCAAAAGGAAAAAGAACTGGAGTTGAAAAATTCGGAAGCAGCGCAAGAACGTGCTGTACGCTCGCTAAAGAATGAAAATGATACCTTGAGGAAGCTCATTAAAGAAAAGGAAACAGAATACAAAAAACTCAAAGAGAACTTGTATCTGAACGAAGGCGCGGTAAAAAAGGAAATTGGCCTGCAAAACGCGGAAACAGTGAAGCTCAGAAAGAAAATAAACCTGCAGATGGAGGAGTATAAAAGAAAGTTTATTAAGGAAAAAGAACTGCTGGAGCAATATCTGAAGACGGCAAAAGAAGAAACAGAGAAATTAAAAAAGGAAATGACTATCAAGAACATGCTCTCTAATCTCTGAGCAAAGGACCCGCATGACTGAAATATTTGATACAATTATTATAGGCGCAGGGCCGGCCGGGCTGACCGGAGCTATTTATACCGCAAGAAGCATGCTTTCTACCTGTATTATTGAACAAACCGGGACCGGCGGTTCCGCTCTGGTAATTGATCAACTGGAAAATTATCCGGGTTTTCACGAAGGTATTTCCGGCTATGAACTTGCCTCCAGAATGGAACAACAGGCAAAGAAATTCGGCGCGAAAATTATCGCTGATGAAGTGCTTGAAATTTCCGGAAAAGCCGGCTCTTTTATTGTTAAATGCCCGAACGCCTTATATAAAACCAGGACTATTCTTATTGCAACGGGCTCAAAGTATAAAAAACTTGATATTGTGGGAGAAAAGGAACTGGCAGGCAGGGGGGTTTCCTACTGCGCTACCTGTGACGGGGCCTTCTTTAAGGGCCAGAAAGTTGCCGTTATCGGCGGAGGTAATTCTGCGCTTCAGGAGGCAGGCTATTTAAGCCGGATAGCTTCCGAAGTGCATATTATCCACAGGCGGGATGCCTACCGCGCGTCAAAATTATTACAGCAAAGAATAAGTCAAAATCCGAAAATTAAGCAGGTCCTTAATTCCATTGTTACAAAGATAAACGGCAGTGAAAAAGTGGAGTCCTTACTTGTAAAGAACGTAAAAACTAATAACGAATCAGTTCTGCCCGTGGAAGGCGTGTTTGTGGCCGCAGGGCATATCCCAAACACCGGTTTTTGTAAAAATTTGGTTGACCTTGATGAGAAGGGGTATATAATCGTTGATGAAACGCTGCAAACTTCTGTACCGGGGATATTTGCCGCCGGTGATTGCAGGGTAACCGGGCTCCGGCAGGTGGCAACAGCGGTCGGGGACGGAGCTTTTGCTTCAGAAAGCATAGATAAAATTCTTCAAAAACTTCAGGAAAGCAGGGAATAGTATGATAAAAGCTGTGAACTTTTGGTCCTTTCCGGGCGGCTTTAACGGTACCAAAGATGTAAAAGAAGCCATGCTTGAGGCAAAACAGCTTGGGTATCAAGGCCTAGAACTGGCTTTTGGAGAATCCGGAACGCTTTCACCTTCAAATACCGCCAAGGAACTCGCAGACCTTAAAAAATTTGCCAAAAAAATAAAGCTCAAACTTCCTTCTCTTGCCGCAGGTTTTTACTGGGACTATAACTTTGGTTCCAAAGAGCTTGAGGACAGAAAAAAAGCCGTGAAGATGACAAGGAAATATATTGATACCGCATATGCTCTTGAGGTGGATAGAATACTTGTCATTCCCGGAGCTGTTGACATATTTTTCAATCCCGCGGCAGGAGTTATTCCTTATGATGAGGTAAATAAAAGATGCCTGCACGCTCTGGAAGAACTGGTACCCTGCGCAGAAAAAAAGAAGGTGGCGCTTTGTTTGGAAAATGTCTGGAATAAATACCTTTCTATGAGCGTCCTGGAAATGAGAGATTTTGTAGATCATTTCAGCAATAAATATCTGGGGGTCTATTTTGACACCGGCAATGTTATTCCTTTCGGCTATGCGGAGCAATGGATAAGGATACTGGGAAAAAGGATAAAAGCCGTTCATTTTAAGGATTTTAAACGGGAAACGGGTAATGGAAACTCCGCCGGTTTTGTGGATCTTCTTTGCGGTGATGTCAACTGGCCTGAAGTAATAAAAGCTCTAAAAGAGCACAACTATTCCGGGCCTGTGACCGCCGAAATGATCCCGCATTACAGGCATTATCCTGAAGTAAGATTAAAGGTGACTTCCCTTGCCATGGACAGAATACTCAAGGGATGATAGAGGTTTAGAGGGGTGGATAGGGGTTAGGCAAGAACAAAAGTACATAGGTACAGCAGTAGTGAATATAAATGGTTATAATCAGTGGAATCCAATAGATTTGTAATCGGTGAAATCGTTCTTAATTACAAGTATTATCCTGAAGTAAGATTAAAGGTTACTTCCCTTGCCATGGACAGGATACTTAAGGGATAACAAAGGTTTAGAGGGTAGGATGCTTAGGGGTTTGGCAAGAGCAGAAGTAGATAGGTACAGCAGTAGTGAATATAAATGGTTATAATCAGTGGAATCCAATAGATTTGTAATCGGTGAAATCGTTCTTAAAAAAGGATAAAAAAATGACAAAAATAGGATTGGTAGGATGCGGAGCCATTGGCGCAGTGCACTATAGCGCTTACTGCAAGCTCAAGGGTGTAAAGATAGCGGCGGTTTGCGATCAGGATCATTTGCGGGCAGAAAATATGCTCCAAGGCAAACCCTTAACGGGAAATATTCCCGGGAAGAAAGTAAAATCCGGCTCTTTTAATCCAGTGGATGTTGCCGTTTATACCGGCCTTGATGAAATGCTTAGAGATCCGGAAATTGATATTATTGATATATGCCTGCCTACATTTTTACATAAGGAGGCCGTAATAAAAAGCGCGAAAGCAAAAAAGCATATACTATGCGAAAAACCCATTGCGCTGAACCTGAAAGACGCTGATCAGATGCTTGCCGCGGTAAAGAAGTATAAAGTCAAATTCATGGTCGCGCATGTTATCAGATTCTGGCCGGAATATGTGGTTTTGACGGAATATATAACAAAACAAGCGCTTGGCAAACTGCTTGAACTTAACTTGCAGCGGCACTCGCCGGCACCCGTCTGGTCCTGGAATAATTGGCTCATGGATGAAAAGAAAAGCCTGTCTGCGGCCCTGGATCTGCATATTCATGATACAGATTATATTTCTTACATCTGCGGAAAGCCCTTGTATGTTTCTTCTTTGGGCGTTAAAAATGCGGTCAGCAAAGGTATTGATCATATCATGACTGAATATTATTTTAAAAAGGGACCCAAGGTATTTGCCGAAGGCGGATGGGCCTACCCGCCGCAATATCCCTTTCGCATGGCTTTTTGGGCGCTTTTTGAGAAGGGAGCAATTGAATTTAACAGCCTAAATTGTCAAATGACAGTTTACGAAAAAGGCAGGGCTCCGCTTAAACCCCGCTTGCCAAAAGATGATGCGTATTTGAGGGAAATACAGTATTTTATTAATTGTATTGAAAAGGACCGGCCACCTTCAATAGTAACGCCGAAGGATGCCAGAGAAGCGCTTAGGATCACACTTGCTGAAATAAATTCTGTGGAAAAAGGTAAGCCCGTTGTGTTATAGTATTGAAAGATATTTTACAATAAGGGGTAATGTAATTATCCGGCGTTTATTTTTAAGAATGCCGCGCGTTAAAAGTGCCGAGATAGCTCAGTTGGTAGAGCGCAGGACTGAAAATTCTGGCGTCGACAGTTCAAGTCTGTCTCTCGGCACCATTTCTAGTTTAACCTGCCGGTGAGAGAAAAAATGTCAGAAAATATATTTGAAAAGAGAAAACATATCCGGGTGAGCAATATTGTAAGCGTTGATATATACAATTATTTCAGCGGCAAGTATATATGCAGCGGTTATATTACTGATATATGTATCGGAGGTATGCGTTTAGAGTCCAATGAATATATGAACGGGGAAGATGATGTGCTTTTAAAGTTTTTCCTTCCAAACGGCAACTATTTTGATAATCTTAAAGGGAAAATAATAAGAACAGGAAAAGAAAGTTTTACTTTTTTTTATGGCGTGCAGTTTTCCGAGGTTTCTCTAAAAGACAAGTTAAGATTGTGGTTTTACGCAAAAAGAATGGGAAAAATAACCCTGCCCTGATACCTGACGGTTTATGCGTTAAGTATTAAAGAGTTTCTTCTAAATTAGAATTTAAACCCTGCTCCAATTCCCACAGTATTTAAGTTAACAATGTATTTTTGTGTCCCGATTTTTGTATAGGAGGTGTTTTTCACATCAATGGTCCCTGCGGGAGTAGATAAAAGCCTCCAGAAAAATTCGGCATAAAATAGATTTCCAATTTCAAATCCAGCCCTCAGGTCCAGTCCTAAGCCAAGGATAAAAGCAGTATCAAGATTGACCGCGGAGGTATCTATTTTTGTCCTCGAAGTTGAAACATCGGAATCTAACAGCCCCAAATAAAGGTTGCCGTTTATTCCTATGTAAGGCTGAAAGTCTCCCCTTTGTTCTGACGGTTTTTTAAATTTAGCAAAAGAGGGATTCAGCAAGCCGACGAACGGATAAAATTTAAACATAAGGCCGTCATTCATTATAAACAAAAACCTGGTGTTATCCTCAACTCCGGCGGTCCCGTAATCCGCAAGACCCGGGAACGTTAATTGGATCATGTTTCCGATGTTCATAAATTCGGACACAGGGGAACTTAAGCCTATGGTAAAATTCAAGTAGTTGTTAAATGTATCTATTTTATTTTCAGATATGGATATTGCGCCGGTGGAAGTATACCTGATAAAAGAAAGCGTGCCCGTAAAGCCCAGGGTGAAACCGAAGTCAACATTGAATTCGTTGTAATTGTCGGCAGCTTTTGCAGCTGCCGGGGTTTTTGTAAAGGTGCTGCTCTCACTATCATAAATTCGCGGAGTGCTCGGGCGCGGAGTGGAACTTAAAATAGGTTCCAACGGCCTGGGCTTTTCTATCTTGAGTTCGACCATATCGCCGTTTTTAATGCTTCCTGCACCTTCGGTAATATCCGCTTTTGAACCTGAATTTGAAGCATCCTTAACGGCAATGGTTCCTATTTTTGTTTTTTCCTGAAATACAACTTTACCTGAATCATCTTTAACGGCCTCCCCGTAGCGCTCTACAGTCAGAATATCCCCGTTTTTTAGGCCGTCATCCATTCCCAGACTTACAATAACATCGTTACCGGTGATCTTAAGTACCTTACCCCTGACTGCAACACCCCGGCTAAAATGTTCGGCGAGCAGTTTTGAACCGGTGTTCAACAGTTCAACAGAACCGCATTCCACACTATCCGTCAGGATTATCTTTCCGGCTTCAACATCTACAAGACTGATGGAAATTACCGTCCTGGTGCCCATCTGTGAGACCTTACCCTTGATAATACTGCTGACATTGAGCATTTTTCCCACTTCGACCGCGCATTCTGTCGAGGTACAGCCGGTTTTTTGGAACATTTGCTCCTTAAGTATTCTCTGGACATCCTTTCTTTCGATCAAGGTGAATCTTCCGGTTTGCATAAGGCCGTCTTGTACAAAATCGGCAACCGAAGAGGCGATATCCTGCTGTATTCCGGAGGCGTCAAAATCATATACGGCCATGGAAATTTTGTCACTGGCGAAGATTTGAGCCGTGAAAAATATAAGTATAAGAACTTTCTTCATAAAAACCCCCTTACTGCTATTCTTATTTTATTATAGTCATTCAAATTATAAAATGCAACTTCTAAGTGAACTAAATTGCACTAAATTGCATATAATTGATAGAAAAATACCGGAAACTCTGGTAAAATAGATATCATGAGGATCTCAGTAGTAATAATAACACATAATGAAGAGGATAATATTAAAAGATGCCTGGAGTCAGTTTCTTTCGCTGATGAGATAATAATAATAGACTCCTTCAGCCGGGATAGCACGCTGAAGCTGGCCTCGGCGTTTACCGCAAATATTATCAGGCGGAAGTGGGAAGGTTTTTCAAAACAAAAAAATTACGGTATTGGCAGGGCAAGAAACGAATGGGTTTTAAGTTTGGATGCCGATGAAGTGTTAAGCCTTGAATTGAAACAGGAAATTATTGATCTGAAGCCGGGCGGCTGCGAGGGGTTCTATATCAAAAGAAAACCGTATTTTATGGGAAGATTCATAAAACATTGCGGCTGGTATCCTGATAAGCAGCTTCGTTTATTCAAAAAAACTTTGGGCCGTTTTGATGAGAATAAAATGGTGCATGAAAGCGTGCTGCTTAAAGGCAGAAAACGTACTTTGGAAAACCAAATGCTGCATTTTCCCTATAAAAATATAGGCAAATATTTTGAGCAATTTAACAGATATACCTCTCTGGCGGCGCAGCAGTTTGTCAGGGAAGGAAAAAAATTTTCAAAAACAAAACTGATCTTGAATCCGCTTGCCACTTTTTTCAAAATGTATTTTATTAAAGCCGGTTTTCTGGACGGGTTTCCGGGATTTTGTATCTGTGTTTTAAGCTCCTGCTATAATTTTGTAAAATATGCCAAATTATGGGAATTGACGGGCCGAAGGTGAAAAAAATACTTATTAGAGGCGCAAACTGGCTGGGGGATTCCGTAATTTCAATTCCGGTGATAAGAACTGTCAGAAAAAACTATCCTGACGCTTATATAGGGCTGGTGCTAAGAAAAGGGCCCGCGGAACTGCTGGCAGCGCTTCCCTATGTTAATAAAATATACCTTGAGGGTAAGGATGACCGGGCCGTCATTAAGGAAAAATTTGACCTGGGCATTCTTTTAACAAATTCTTTTTCTTCCGCCTTAAAATTCTGGCTATGGGGGGTGAAGGAACGTATAGGGTACCCGGCCGAGTACAGGGGGATTTTCCTTACCAAAAAAGTGCCTTTAGCAGGAAAACCCAGGTCCATACATTTAAGCGAGGAGTATTTCCGGATCCTTGAGGCCGCGGGTTTAAAAGAATTTGAAAAAAAACCGGAATTTTTTATCCCCGAAAAAAATCTTCTGAAAGCCGGTGAGATGCTTAAAGAAACCGGTTTTCAAAATTCTGAGCTTCTTATCGGGGTCTGCCCCGGCGCAACTTACGGGCCGGCAAAGATCTGGCCCAAAGAACGGTACCTGAACGTGATCAGTTATTTGATCAAAGAAAAAGGCGCGAAAATAATTATTTTTGGAGGTTCCGGCGAAACTGAAATAATTAACTACCTCTTGAAAAATCAAGATTTTAGTGATAGTATTATGGCAAGTCCGGATAATGATATTCTTACCGGTGCGGCTTTGATAAAGAAATGCAGGCTTTTTATTACGAATGATACGGGCCCCATGCATATTGCAGCGGCTTTAGGAATACCGGTCATAGCGATCTTTGGTTCAACCAACCCTGTATGGACAGGGCCGTCGGGTGCAGGGACAAGGGTAATTTATAGAAAATTGGAATGCAGTCCGTGTTATAGTAGAAGTTGTAAAAATAAAAAAGCAAATTATGAATGTTTAACCGGCATCTCCGAAAAAGAAGTGCTTTCAAGTATCGAAGAGCTGAAGATTTTTAAGAGAGAGGAAAAATGAAAAAATTGATCGAGTTTTCGGCTGTTCTTGCAATTGTTTTTTTTGCGGTTTCTGCCTGCAGTAAAAACCCTGTAGGCCCGGCAATGCCTTCGATGTCCATAAGCGCCGCTTCAACTTCCACAACGGCGGCGACTGCCAGCGTAACCTCCGGCAATGGCAGCGGCGAAACTTCGGTAAGCACCGCTCAGACAGGTTCCGTCACAGCGCGGCCCGGCGATACCGGTGTAACGAGTGTTTACGCGTCTACCGGGGTTAACTCTGCGGTAGCGGGCAGCTCAAGCGCTTCCGCGGGCGGGGTTGCGGCTTCTAATTATCCTACTATCAGGCTTACAAATCATTACACAAGCAGCGGCGGACTTAGTGGATATTTTGATTTTTCAGCGGGAAAAGAAGTTCTTTTTTCCGGCATTTCTTCCGGTGACCTGGGATTTAGAGGTACAAGTAATACAAATATTACCTTCGGAAGCGGAATGGATTTTGGAGGGCCGGGCGGATTAAAACTGCTTGGAAATACTGATATCAGTACGGTTACCAGTGTTACTATGGATGGTTTTTTGAGCGGGCTTGGAAACGGGGTTGACACTCCGGAATCATATTTTCTAGGAAAATGCATTGCTGTATCATCGCAAGAAGGAAAGATCTATATAATACAGATAACAGGATTTGACCCCAAGCCCAGCTTTCCCACATGGATAGAGTTTAAATGGAAGGCCTTATAGATATAGCAGCCAGCGTTTGAGAAAATATATTTGTATGAGATAATTTGAAAAGAAACGCTATATAAGGAGGGCATTATGAGAAAAATAGCAATAGCTTTAGGCGCGGTATTTTCCTCTGTGCTGATCTTCTCTGCCTGCAGTAAAAATCCGGTAGCTTCATCGATGTCCTCAATGTCTATAAGCGCCGCTTCAACTTCAGCAGCAACGGCCTCTGCCTCTTTAACCACAAACAGCGGCGGCTCAACTTCTGTAAATACGATGCCCAGCGGAACAGTATCGTCCGGCTCCGGAGACACCGGAGTAACAGGTGTTTATGCTTATACGGGCGTGAGCTCGTCAATTCCAAACCCCGGAGCAGGTTCCTCGGGTTCAACTACTCCTTCTTCAACAAGCGAAATGACCTGGACTGTTTATGCAGGATATGATTATGTTGACCATACCATACGCTATGTCACAGGCACTCCAACAATCAAATGGATTACTACGGGAGTAAATGGTTCTTATCAAAAGGTTTCCATCTCTATTTCAAAAAATATCCCGATAATTGATATGTGGGAGATAAAAGATATACCCAGAAGCAGGGGTTCTGTCGTTTATGGTGACGCGTCCGCGGGAATTGCCGGTGTTGCCGCAAAAACTCTTACTCCCGGTGTTTATTCAATCGGAATAACAGTTTATGATACAACCGGAAGCGGAAATTCTAATACAGGCGGCGGTAATTTTATCGTTCAGTAAAAATTATAAATCTAAATTATACGGGGAGGTGAAAAAAATGAAAAATATTGCTATAAGTTTATGCGTAGCAGTAGCTTTTGGAGCCATTTTTTCGGCTTGCAGTAAAAGCCCTCTGGGGCCGTCAATGTCCTCGATGGCGATCAGCACTTCACCCTCCACTTCAACGACAGCGGCTACTACCTGCGTAAGTTCAACAAGCGGCGGCGGTTCAACATCGGTAAATACGGTGCTGACCGGTGTTGTTTCGACGCAGCAGGGTGATACCGGGGTTTCGAGCATGGATGTTTCTACCGGAGTCAGTGCTTCGGTGTCCGGCGGGATCAGCGGGACGGGTTCAGCCAGCGGTACCACAACAGGCGGAACTTTAAATATGACCCTGGATGCTTCCGGTAGTTCTGCATGGGGAGCGGTTACGGTATCGGCAGGTTCTTCACCGCGTTTAACGTGGACGGTACAAGGTGTTACTGGTATAAGCAGTTACGAGATATTGGCGTATTCTCTGACCACTTATTCAACTGTCTGGGATGTAACTTATAGTAACACCTCTATTACGTCCGTAGTTTTTGGTGTTGCTCCGGCAGGCGCAACTGTTACATCTGCACCGATAGCTTTGAAAGCCGGCATGTACAATGTAATAGTACATGCAAGAAATGCATCCACCTATCCAATAGGTTATGCGAACGGTGTGATCACCGTAAAATAATTTTAAAGGAGGAAATAAATGAAAAAGATTGGTTTGATAGTCGCAGTTCTAGCGGTAGTACTCGGAATTTCTGCTACGGCCGGTGCCGAGGAAATGAGTTTGAAGGGAAAAATGGCGGTTGGTTATACCAATGCAGGAACCCCGCTTGGTTTGAAGATGTGGCTTACTGACGGCCTGGGTGTAGATGCTTCGGTTGGTGTTAACACCGCGGCGACCCAGACTTTTGGTATTCAGCTTGGCGCGGACCTGGTCATGGCCAATAAATACCCGGTCCTTGTGGAGTTCAGGCCGGCAGTCGGTCTTGATTTTGGCGGGGCAACAAACTTTTCTATACCTTTAATGATGAATATTGAATATTTTGTGACCAAGAATCTTTCCGTTACCGCGGGTGCCGGAGTGCTTTTCCAGATAACTCCTGCATTTGTATTTTCGCACTGCGTTGTAACGACGAACAATCTTGGAGTAATGTACTATTTCTAAGGTGTTTTGAGTTTGGAAATCCCTGCCCTATTCGCGCAGGCCTGATAATTTTTGATCCAATGCCTTTTTGTCGGGAGTTCATGTTCCGGCACGGTGTGCACCCGCAAGGGAGCCTAAATGTCGGATAGGGCACCCACTTGACAGAACGGTTCAAAAACCGGGTCTAACGGTAGGGCGGGGATTTTTGTTAAAGCGATTCCACGGATTCAAAGATTGAGGAGTCCATGAATTGCAATGCTTTGGGATTCCACGGATTCAAAGATTGAGGAGTCCATGAATTGCAATGATTTAGGATTCCACGGATTGCAATGCTTTGGGATTTTGTTGATAATTGCGAATAATTGATAGTTGATCACTAATTAAAGGTCCAATGGCGGATTTTTTTAATGACATAGCGGAACAAATTGACAGGAACGCCCCGCTTGCCAAGCGCATGCGGCCTTCCACTCTTGAAGAGTTTGTCGGACAGGACCATATTTTAGGAGCCGGAAAACTCCTCCGCAGGGCTATTGAAGCGGACAGGATATCCTCTCTGATTTTGTACGGCCCGCCCGGAACCGGGAAAAATACAATTGCAAATATTATCGCAAAAAAAACGCTGGCCTCTTTTGTTGAAATAAACGCGGTACTTTCCGGTGTAGAAGATCTGCGCAAAGTTATCGCGCTTGCCAAAGAACGCCTTTTTACGGTCGGAAAAAAGACCATAATGTTTATAGATGAAATTCACCGGTTTAATAAATCCCAGCAGGATGCGCTCCTGCCGGATGTTGAAAACGGCACCGTAATACTTATAGGCGCTACCACCCAGAATCCTTATTTTTATGTCAATCCCGCGTTGATCTCCCGCTCACTTATAGTTGAGTTAAATCCTCTTTCTAATGAGGGAATTTCGCAAATAATCCTGAATGCCGTAAAGGACGGTAAAAACGGCCTTGCGGGCTACGGTGTGGATATTACCAAAGAGGCCATAGCCCATATTGTTGACAAAGCAGACGGAGACGCGCGTGTTGCTCTGAACGCGCTCGAGATAGGGGTTTTGACCTCTAAACCGGGAAAAGAAGGCAGAATATTATTTGACATTACAACAGCCCAGGAGTCCATACAGAAAAAAAAGATAGTTTATGATAAGGGTGATGATGAACATTATAATACCATCTCGGCCTTTATTAAATCTATGAGAGGTTCGGACCCGGATGCGGCGCTTTACTATCTGGCTAAAATGATCTATGCCGGAGAAGATCCGAGATTTATTGCACGGCGAATAGTGATTTGTGCTTCCGAAGATGTGGGCAATGCTGACCCGACGGCGCTTATCCTGGCAAATACGGCGCTTCAGGTCGCGGAGTTTATCGGAATGCCGGAAGCAAGAATTCCGCTGGCCCAGGCAACTGTTTATGTGGCTACGGCACCTAAGAGCAACGCTGCGTATGCCGCTATCGACAAAGCGCTTGAAGACGTAAAAAACAACAGGACGCTTGAGATCCCCAAATACCTTAAGGGGACCGGCTATAAAGGCGCAAAAGAGCTGGGGCACGGCGTGGATTACAAATACTCGCACGAATATGAAGGCGCAGTATCCGGACAGGAGTATATGACCGAAAACCGGGTATATTACGAGCCGACAAATATGGGGCAGGAAGCTAAGATAAAAGCATATATGGAGAAAGTCCGCCGCCTGAAAAAGGATAAGAAAAACCAGCTTTAATAAGTGTTCTATTAAATAGTTGACGGTATCCTCTAAATGGTGTATAATTAAAACAGCTTCAGGGCTGGGTGAAATTCCCGACCGGCGGTAAGCCAAAGTTTATGGGCATAGCCCGCGACCCCTGCACAAATGTTTTATGGTACAGGGCTGATCCGGTGAAATTCCGGGGCCGACAGTAATCCTGCACCGTAATGGTACAGGGGAGTCTGGATGGAAGAAGTTTTCATAATTTTAGGCGGTATTTTAGGCCTTACCCTGAAGGTAAGGCCTTTTTTTGTTTGACCGAATGATATTATTTCCTTGCGGTCAAACAACTCCGGAATCATCCGGACTCGCGGCAATTTGCGAGGAGGAACCGGAGCATATAACTGAAGGAACAGGAAACGTTATTCTTGTCGTATCCAAGGGTTTTCGTAAGCCGGGTTTGTTTGACCGAATGATATTATTTCCTTGCGGTCAAACAACTCCGGAATCATCCGGACTCGCGGCAATTTGCGAGGAGGAACCGGAGCACATAAACGGTAAGAAAAGGTTTGAATGAAAAGAGATACGGATAAAAAATATATGGAAAGAGCGCTTGAACTTGCCTTGCGAGGACAAGGGCATACGGGTATCAATCCTGTTGTCGGATGCGTTATTGTTAAAAACAATAATATCATTTCGGAAGGGTATCACAAAATATTTGGAGGCCGGCACGCTGAAGCAAGCGCCTTGCTTAAAGCGGGAACAAAGGCAAAAGGTGCCGTGCTTTATGTCAATCTTGAACCCTGTTTCCCGTTTCAAGGAAAGAAGACACCTCCTTGCGTGGAAAAAATAATCAGCGCCGGAATTAAAAGGTGTGTTATCGCAATGAAAGATCCAAATCCCGAAATTAACGGCCGGTCTATCGCTTTATTAAAGAAAAATGGAATAAAGATCCGGCTTGGTTTGTTTAAGGAGGAAGCAGAAAAAATGAATGCGCCTTTTCTCAAGGTCCTCCGGACCGGACGGCCTCTTGTTATTTCAAAGATGGCTTTAAGTTTGGATGGAAAGGCTGCAGCTTACACCGGTGATTCCAGATGGATCTCAAATCCTCTGAGCCGGACCCTGGTCCATTATAAAAGATCAAAGTATGATGCCGTTATGGCCGGGATCGGTACCGTTAAGATAGATGATCCGGGTTTGAATGTCCGCAGGGTCAAGGGGCGTGATCCGCTCAGGGTAATAGTTGACCCAAAGTGCGAGATCTCTTTAAAGGCAAAAGTTTTAAAAGATAAAAAAAACGTACTGGTAGTGGTCAATACCGGCGCGAAGAAAAATAGAATTGCCGGCTTGCTTAACGCGGGGATACGTGTTGTTTCCGTGGAAGGCCGTGAAGGTACGGTTAATTTAAAAAAAACTCTGGCACTTCTTCCGGTCTTCGGAATTTCTTCCGTGCTGCTCGAAGGCGGCCCGGCTTTGCTTACAGCGGCGCTCAAAGAAAAAGTTGTAGACCGCATTTTGTGGTTTATAGCCCCAAAAATACTCGGGAACGACGCGAAAAGTGTCGTCGGCAATATGGCTTTTAAAACAATAAAAAAAGCAATAGCCGTCAAAGATCCTGTATTTTCCGGCTTGGACGGTGATATTGTTGTTGAAGGCAGGTTGAACTGATGTTTACGGGTATTATTGAGGAACTGGGTGTAATAAAAAAAGTTATTAAAAAAACCGGGAATTCCCTGCTTGAAATCCGGGCAGCAGCGGCCCTTGACGGTGCGAGGACAGGTTCGAGTATTGCCGTAAACGGTGTCTGCCTGACCGTGCTGGAGGTAAAAAAGACAAGCTTTATTGCAGAAGTAACAAAAGAATCTCTTGTAAGAAGTAATCTTTCCGGGATAAATACCGGCAGCAGGGTAAATCTGGAACGCCCGCTAAAAGCGGAGGGAAGGTTCGACGGGCACATTGTAATGGGGCATGTGGATTCAACCGGCATTATAAGAGAAATAACAAAAGGACAGGGTTATTGGCGGATAGCCATAGAGGTTGAACGCGGGCTTTCCAAATATATTGTTGATAAGGGTTCTGTCGCCGTTGACGGAATAAGCCTGACAGTTACAGAATGCACGGGTAATTTGTTTACTTTGAATATCATCCCTCATACTTTTGAAAGCACTACTTTAAAGGAACGTGTCAGCGGTGACAAGGTAAACATTGAAACTGATCTGGTGGCAAAATATATAGAAAAATTTTACGCGGGCAGCGGTCTTAATAAAAATATTTCAAAGGAGTTTCTGAATGAAAACGGCTATACTGTCTGACATTCCGGAGGCAATAAAGGATTATAAGGCGGGGAAGATGCTTATAGTCATTGATGACGAAGACAGAGAAAATGAAGGGGATCTGGTGCTTGCGGCGGAAAAAACCACTCCGGCAAAGATAAATTTTATGGTTAAACACGGTCGGGGGCTCGTGTGCCTGCCCATGCTGTCAAATAGGCTGAATGAACTCGAGATACCTGACATGGTTAATTCAAATACCTCAAGTTTTCATACGGCCTTTTCCGTGTCCATAGATGTTAAAAAAGGCGCAACCACGGGTATTTCGGCTTTTGACCGGGCGAACACTATTCTTGCCGCGATAAACAAAAAGACAAAACCCGCGGACCTTGCCAGGCCGGGGCATATTTTTCCTTTGCGCTATAAAGAAGGGGGAGTTCTAAAACGCGCGGGACAGACCGAGGCCTCAGTGGACCTGGCTAAACTTGCCGGGCTTTATCCCGCGGGAGTGATCTGCGAAATAATGAAAGAAGATGGTACAATGGCAAGATTGCCGGACCTTATTAAATTCTCAAAGAAATTCGGAATAAAGATAATAACCGTTGCCGCGCTGATAAAATACCGGAGACAAAACGAGATCCTTGTTAAACGGGTTGTTGAAACCTTTATTCCAAATCAGTTCGGTAACTGGAGAGTTATCGCCTATGAAAATTTTATAGACGGGGATTTTCCAATAGCACTGGTGCTGGGGAACATTGAAAATAAAAAAGATGTACTCGTACGGGTACATTCAGAGTGCCTTACCGGGGATATTCTTGGCAGTTACCGCTGTGATTGCGGGGATCAACTTGAAAAGTCGATGCGGATGATCTCGCAAAAAGGCGAGGGTGTTTTGCTGTATATGCGGCAGGAAGGCAGGGGGATAGGGCTTATTAATAAATTAAGAGCTTATGCGCTGCAGGATAGGGGTTATGACACTGTGCAAGCCAATATTGAGCTGGGTTTTAAACCGGATCTTCGGGACTACGGCGTCGGGGCCATGATCCTTGCTGATCTCGGGTTAAAGAGCATCAGATTATTGACCAACAACCCGAAAAAAATAGTCGGGCTGGAAGGGTATGGCCTGACTATTTCAGGACGGGTGCAGCTGGAAGTAGGCCCGAATAAGCACAATATTAAATACTTCAGGACCAAAAAAAAGAAAATGGGGCACTTTTTAAAAAGTGTCTGAGGAGGAAGGAAAATGGTAAAGTTAATAGAGGGGAATTTGATAGCCAAAGGCAAGAAATTTGCCGTAATTGCGAGCAGGTTCAACAGTTTTATTACCGACAAACTGGTGGAGGGGGCTTTAGACGCGCTTAAACGGCATGATGCCGAAGAAAAAGATATTTCGATAATTAAAGTGCCCGGGGCTTTCGAAATACCCTATCTGGCGGCAAAAATAGCTAAGTCAAAGAAATATGATGCAATTATTTGTGTAGGTGCTATAATACGTGGTAACACGCCGCATTTTGATTATGTGGCCGCGGAAGCTGCCAAAGGTGTGGCTGCGGCTTCCCTGGATTCCGGCGTGCCTGTAATATTCGGGATCCTTACCACAGATTCTATTGAGCAGGCAATAGAGAGAGCCGGGACCAAGGCGGGAAATAAAGGCGCTGACGCCGCTCTTTCTGCAATAGAAATGGCTAATTTGTACGAAAAGATCTAACAGGCTGCTGAAAAACTAAAATAATGGACATTAAGCGGCCTGTTAACTCGCCGTTTGTTCTCAAATGGCGGGTAAAATGATTGGAATTGCAACTGAAAAAGTCTTAAAAAGAGTTTTTCAGCAACCTGCTAAGGCATTCTTAGAAGTGAAAGGGGAATATGGGAGAGAGACGAAAATCCAGGGAGATAGCCCTGCAGATGCTTTTTTCTTTTGATCTGGGACAACAGTCCGGTAAGACCATAAAAAAGGATTTTCAAAAACTCCTGGAAAGCCATCCTGATAAAAAAGAATTTGCAGAACATCCGGAAATTACGGCCTTTGCCCTGGAGCTGGTAGAAGGTACCATAGCTGAGCTGGCAAAGATCGACAAGGCGATCAAAAACCGGCTAAAAAACTGGGATTTTGAACGGCTGGCAAATGTGGATAAAAATATCCTCAGAGTGGCCTCGTATGAACTTCTTTTTCGAGAGGATATTCCTGCTCCGGTCACCATTAATGAAGCGATCGAGATAGCCAAGTCGTTTTCAGGCGAAGAAGCGGGCAAATTTATTAACGGGATCCTTGATAATATCAAAAAAGATATTAAGATCAAAAAAAAGGAGCGGGCGGTTTAAATGGATAATTTGATCAGAAAAGCCGTAATACCCTGCGCCGGCCTGGGAACCAGGTTCCTGCCTGCCACAAAAGCTCAGCCCAAAGAGATGCTGCCTGTTTTTGACAGGCCGGCTATTCAATATATCATTGAAGAAGCTCTTCTGGCGCGGATAGAAAATATCGTACTGGTTACCGGAAGGGGAAAACAAGCCATAGAAAATCATTTTGATAAGTCCTTTGAATTGGAACATTATCTTAAACTAAGAAAACAATACAAGCTCCTGAAAAATGTTGAAAACATCTCTGAACTTGCAGATATATTTTATGTGAGACAAAAAGAACCCCTGGGGCTGGGACATGCCATTAATTGTGTCAGGAGTTATATATCCAATGAACCTTTTGCCGTATTTCTTGCTGATGACCTTATCTACTCCGAAAAGCCGGCGATCTCACAATTGATAGAAGTGTATGGTAAATATAAAGGCGCAGTCCTTGCGGTAGAAGAAGTACCAAAAGAATTTATCATGCAGTATGGCGTCATAAAACCAAAAAAAATAGCTAAAGATGTCTATATTGTGGAAGATGTGGTTGAAAAACCTACTGCGGAAGCTGCTCCGTCAAATCTGGGTGTTGTCGGGCGTTACATCCTTGTACCTGAAATATTTAAACTATTGCCGCAGGTAAAAAAGGGCAGCAGGGGTGAGATACAACTGACCGATGCTATCCGCTTGCTGGCAAAAAAGGTTCCTGTCTACGCGGTAAAGATCAAAGGCAAGCGTTATGATACCGGGGACAAGCTTGGCTATATGAAAGCTGCAATTGAATATGCCCTCCGCGACCGGGAGATCGGCGGAAGACTAAAAAAATACCTAGAAAATCTATGAAATTTAAAAAGTATATTAATGTCGCTTTAGGCCTGATCTTCGGCGCAGGATTTTTAATACTTGCTTTTTACAACGTAAAGCCGGAAGACATTATAGCCGGTTTCAAAAACTTTAATCCTGTTTTTATCCTTCCAATAATTTCTCTTGTGCTGATATATTTTGTTATCAGGGCTTACAGATGGGGTTTAATATTCAAGCCCCGGGCCATTCCGCCTTTTAACAGTCTTTTCTCCGGAATAATGATAGGGGTTATGGTAAATAATCTTATACCGGCAAAAATAGGAGAAGTGTCGAGGGCTTTTATCCTGGGAAGAAAGGAGAAGATCGGGATAAGCCTGACTTTTGGCACCATAATTGTCGAGCGGATCTTTGATTTTCTTGCTCTTATTTTCGGTATTTTTATACTTTTTCTTTTGTCTCCGAAAGAGCAGTCTTTCCTGTCAAAAATGACGCCCGCGGAAATAACTGCTTTTGTTTCAACACTCGGGTTATTTATCGCATTGATAGGCATAATAGTTTTTTTTAAGCTCAAAACCGGCTTTTTTATCACAGCTGCTGAAAGATACGCCGGTTTTTTCTCCAAAAGATTAGCTTCAAAAATACAAAACTGGTTGACCTCCTTTGCGGAAGGTTTGAAATGCCTGAATAGCTTTCAAAACACTATGAAAATATTTTTTACCTCGTTTTTTCAATGGCTGCTTATGGGTTTTTGTACCTGGATAGCCCTCTTGTCTTTTAATATTGAGCTGCCGCTAACCTCGGCTTGCTTTGTTCTTATAATCGTGACACTGGGAGTGGTAATTCCGCCTTCGCCGGGAGGGATCGGGACCACCCAGCTGGTTTCAGTTATCATACTTAAGTTTTATGGAGTAAACGGCGGCAGCGCTATGGGTTATTCAATAGTTTCAAACTTTTTGACTTTTTCTGTCGGCACTATTCTGGGTATTTATCTCCTGTTTAAAGAAAGCCTGAAATTTTCGGAACTTATTAAATTCAGCGAGGAGGAGCTATGAAAGCGTTTGTTACCGGAGCAGCTGGTTTTATCGGGTCGCATATTTGCGAGCGCCTGCTGAAAGAAAACTATGAAGTCACGGGCCTGGATTGTTTTACCGATTATTATCCGAAAACTATCAAAAAAAACAACCTTCGCAGCCTCAATAAAGAAAAAAAATTTACTTTCCTTGAAGCAAATATCCTGAATATTGACCTTAAACGGCGGCTGGCCGGCACGGACTATTTATTTCATTTCGCGGCGCAGGCGGGGGTCAGAGCCAGCTGGGGGCAGGATTTCAAAGTATATACTGATAATAATATTACAGCCGTACAGCACATACTGGAAGCGGTAAAAGAAAATAAAAAAATAAGAAAAATAATATTCGCTTCTTCTTCTTCGGTGTATGGCGATACAAAAGAACTTCCGGTAAGAGAGACAGCGGAAACTCTGCCTGTTTCACCTTACGGGGTCACAAAACTGATGGGAGAAAAGCTTTTTTATTCCTACGGGGTAAATTATAATATTCCTTATATAGCTTTAAGATTTTTTACGGTATATGGCCCGAGGCAGCGCCCGGATATGGGTTTTAATATTTTTATCTCAAAGATCCTTAAAGGTGAAAATCTGCCTGTTTTTTCGGGAGGCAGATCAACAAGAGATTTTACTTACGTGGAGGATATCGTAAATTGCTGCCTGCTTGCGGCAAAAAGCAAGTATACCCGGGAGATATTTAATGTGGGCGGCGGCCACCGGATAAATCTGCTTGAAGTTATAAAAAAAATAGAAAGTATTACCGGGAAGAAAGCCCGGATAAAATTAGCAGAGGCCCAAAAAGGCGATGTTAAGAATACCTGGTCAGACATATCAAAAGCCAAAAATCTTCTCGGTTATGCCCCGAAGGCTGATCTAGTTTATGGTTTGAAAAAAGAAGTTGAATGGCTGCAAGGCCAAGGATGCGGGCATGAATATTAAAAACGAAATTAAAAAATATGATGTTTCAAATATGACGGGAAATTTGCTTAATTTTCCCTTTATGGTAAAGGATGCTATCCGGATCGGCAGGGCTTCTGTTCTTCCTGTAAATCTGAAGAATTTGAAAAAAATACTGATAACAGGACTGGGCGGCTCCGCTATCGGCGGGGACATTTTAAAGAGCGTTCTTTATGAAAAAGCCTTGGTTCCGGTAATGGTAAACAGGAATTATTTTGTACCAAAATGGGTTGACAAGGATACGCTGGTTATAGCGGTTTCTCATTCCGGGAATACGGAAGAAACTATTTCTGCCTTCAAGGATGCTTTGAAGAAGAACGCAAAACTGCTGGCGGTAACAACAGGCGGGGAGCTGGCAAAACTTGCAAAGGAAAATAAGGCCCCTGTGATACATATTCCTGCCGGCGCTCCCCCCAGAGCATCGCTGCCTTATCTGTTCTTTCCCGTACTGCTAGCCCTGGAAAATCTCGGGTATACACAGGTCCCAGGCAGTGAACTGCCGGAATTGGTATCCCTGCTTGAAAAATTAAAACTGCTTTATGAACCCGGGGTAAGAATTGAGAATAACCCGGCAAAACAACTTGCAGGCAAGCTGTTTGCAAAACCGGTAATAGTATTCGGTTCCGCGGATACCACCGATGCCGTTGCCGTAAGATGGAAGTGCCAGCTCGCGGAGAATGCAAAGGTTTTCTCATTTTCAAGTATTTTGCCTGAGATGAATCATAATGAAATAGTGGGCTGGGAGCTTCTGAAAAAAGTACTCAGGAAATTCGCGGTTGTATTCCTGGAAGACCGCGGGGACCTTGCCCAGATAAAAAAGCGCTCTAAGCTTACGAAAGCAATAATTGAAAAAAAAGCTAACTGGGCCGGAGTTGTAAGTTCCACCGGGGAAAGCTGCCTGGCAAGGTTATTTTCTCTTATTTATCTGGGAGACTTTGTCAGTTTGTATCTTGCCATTATGTATAAAGAAGATCCAACTGCGATAAAAATGATCGAAGATCTAAAAAAAGAACTGGCGAAAAAGTGAATTAATGGAAAAACTCTCAATTCTTGGTGTCAGGGTTGACCTGCTCGGCCTTGAGGAAATACAGAGTGTAACCTCGGAAGTGATACAAAAGAGAATTCCTTCGCTTTTTATATCACTTGGAAGCCTTACGGTAATCCGGGCGCGTAAAGATCCGGAATATAAGGACTTGATCGAAAATTCCCGGCTTGTTATCTGTGACGGCGCCGGAGTGGCAAAAGCCGCTAAGATACTTAGCGGGACAAATATTACCAGGCTGTCCGGGATCGACCTGGTACCTGTATTTGCGCGCCTAGCTGTTGAAAAAGGTTACCGCATTTTTCTTATGGGAGCTAAGGAAGACGTCATTGCTGAAGCGGCCCGAAAAATAAGAAATTCTTTTCCCGGGGTAAATATTTGTGGATATTTGAACGGGTATTTTGATATAATTAATGACGAAAAAGTCAAAGAAACAATTAAAAAGCATTCTCCGGATATTCTTCTGCTCGGATTAGGACAGCCCAAACAGGAGAAATGGCTAAGCAGCCGCCTGAAAGAACTTAATGTTCCGGTTGTTATGGGAGTAGGCGGAAGTTTTGACGTGCTCGCGGGTAACAAAAAAAGGGTACCGGGGTTTTTTAGAAAGCTTGGACTGGAATGGCTGGTCAGAATGATCTTAGAACCCTGGCGCGCTAAAAGGAACCTGGCGCTTGTTTTGTTCGTTCTTTTAGTTATAAAAGAAAAAATTATTGGAGGGAAAGAAAAAAATGGTTAAAAGTTATATTTTCACTTCTGAATCAGTAACAGAAGGGCACCCGGATAAAGTGGCGGATCAAATTTCCGATGCGGTCCTTGATCTGAATCTGGCAACGGATCCATTTGCCAGAGTGGCTTGCGAGACCCTGGTAACTACCGATACCGTGGTTATAGCCGGAGAGATCACAAATAACAGTAAAAAAATAATTAACTACGAAAAGATAGTAAGAGAAGTTGTAAAAGACATTGGGTACACTGACCCTAAAATAGGTTTTGCAGCAGGAACCTTCAGGTTCCACAACCTTCTGCATAGCCAGTCTGCTGATATTGCCATGGGTGTGGATACCGGCGGGGCGGGCGATCAGGGTATTATGTTCGGCTACGCTTCCAGGGAAACAAAGGAATTAATGCCTCTTCCTATAGCCCTGGCGCAGAAGCTGGCTCTCCGGCTTTCTGAAGTAAGAAAAAAAGGGATCTTAAAGTTCTTGAGGCCGGACGGTAAAACCCAGGTTTCTGTTGAATATGTTGACGGCAAACCAAATGCTGTTACTGCGGTGGTTATTGCCGCGCAGCATTCTCCTGATGTTACAAGCGCCAGATTAAAAGAGGGTATTATTCAAAAAGTGATAAAGCCGGTTCTTGGCAAGTATTTTAAAACGCTGAAAAAGTCGGCTATTTTCATAAATCAAACCGGAAATTTTGAGATAGGGGGCCCGCATGGAGATACGGGGCTTACCGGAAGAAAGATCATAGTGGATTCGTATGGCGGCAGGGGCCGTCACGGCGGAGGAGCGTTTTCCGGCAAAGATCCGACAAAGGTTGACAGGTCTGCAACCTATATGGCCAGATATATTGCCAAGAATATAGTTGCTGCAGGTCTTGCCGATGAATGCGAAGTTCAATTATCTTATGTTATCGGCAGGGCGGAACCCGTTTCCGTCTTTGTAAATACTTTTAACACAGGAAAGGTCAGCGAGGAAAAACTTTCCGAACTTGTAAGAAAAAACTTCAGCCTGAAGCCCAGGGCAATAATTGATTATCTGAAACTCAGGCGCCCTATCTACAGAAAGACTGCTGCTTACGGGCATTTTGGCAGAGCGCTTAAAGAATTCACCTGGGAAAAAACCGATAAAGCTGCCGCTTTAAAGAAGGAGGCAGGACTCTGATGAAATACGATATTAAGGATATCGGCCTGGCCGAAACCGGAAAACTAAGAATTGAATGGGCAAGCAACCAAATGAAGGTGCTGAAACTTATCAAAGCAAGATTTAAAAAAGAAAAGCCGCTGAAGAAGATCAGGGTATCGGCCTGCCTTCATGTAACCAGTGAAACAGCTAATCTTATGATCGCATTAAAGGAAGGCGGGGCAGATATCTGCCTTTGCGCCTCAAATCCTTTAAGCACGCAGGATGATGTGGCCGCCTCTCTGGTAAAACATTACGGGATCTCCACGTTTTCCATAAAGGGAGAGGACAACAAGACCTATTACAGCCACCTGCTGCAGGCTCTTGAGCACAGGCCTCAGATGACCATGGATGACGGAGCCGATGTTGTTTCTATGCTGCATTCCAAAAAGAAGGAGCTTCTAAAATATATTATCGGGGGAACAGAGGAAACAACCACGGGCGTTATCCGTCTTAAGGCCATGGAAAAAGACGGGGTATTGAAATATCCTATAATCGCGGTGAATGATGCCAACACTAAACATATGTTTGATAACAGGTATGGTACCGGGCAATCCACCGTTGACGGAATAATCCGTGCAACCAATGTATTGCTTGCGGGAAGTAATTTTGTTGTCTGCGGCTACGGCTGGTGCGGCAGGGGCGTGGCAATGCGCGCAAAGGGCATGGGTGCAAACGTATATATCACTGAAGTTGATCCTTTGAAAGCTATAGAAGCCAATATGGATGGTTTTATGGTGATAGATTCGCTGTCAGCTTCAAAGCTAGGGGATGTTTTTGTGACCTTAACCGGGGACGTTGATGTGCTTACCGATAAACATTTTAAACTCATGAAAGACGGCGCGATCATTTGTAACTCCGGGCATTTTAATGTGGAAATTAACCTTCCCAAATTAAAGAAAATGTCCAAAGCTGTGCGGGTAATGAGAGAATTTGTGGAAGAATATATCCTGAAAACCGGCAAAAGGATCTTTGTACTCGGGGACGGAAGATTGATCAATCTCGCGGCAGCGGAAGGCCATCCTGCTTCCGTAATGGATATGAGTTTTGCCAACCAGGCTCTTTCTGCCGAGTTTATGGTGAAAAATGCCAGGAAACTTCAGAAAAAAGTATATTCAGTTCCAAGGAACATTGATGAAAACATAGCTGCTTTAAAGCTAAAATCAATGGGAATAACGATCGATACCCTAACGAAGAGACAAAAAGAATATCTTTCGAGCTGGCAGGAAGGCACATAAAAAGCTTTCAAAAACAATGGTTAACAGTTGACAAAATATAAATATTGTGTTATAATAACTTTAATATGGGAGACCATATACAGGAGGTGATATCTAAAATGTTAAAGAACAAAAAAGGTTTTACGCTCATTGAGCTGATGATAGTTGTTGCTATCATTGGTATTCTGGCAGCTATAGCGATTCCTAAATTCGCTCAAATGCTGGAAAAATCGAGAGAAGGTGCCACAAAGGGCAACCTGGCAGCCATGCGTTCAGCAGTAACTATTTATTACTCTGAAAAAGAGGGCACTTGGCCGGGTGACTTAACGACAGCCTTCACGAGCTATTTGTATCCGCTTCCGCCAGCGAAAGCTACACCGCTCGGCAACGTAACCACAGTTGCCGCTGCAGCAGGTGTTCCTGCAGCCGCCGGTACGGGCTGGGCTTATGTAACAGATACAACGTCTGCGTTTGCAGGCAATGTATTTGCGAACAGCACTGCAACAGATACAAAGGGCAGTTCATTCACAACGTATTAATGATTACCGGATTTCTCCCGTGAGGCCTACGGGTCTTGCGGGAGAAGTTCAGGTGTGTTTATATAATTTATTCTAACCCCGCAGTATGAAAATGCTGCGGGGTATTTTTTTAGAAGATTATTTTGGATAGGAAAGGAAAAAGTACTTTTATAATTCCGGTGAAAAAGCGTTCGCTTACCTTTTAATTGTAAGCAGCATCAGAGAACCGGCAATAAGAAAAAGAACGTTCCCGCCCCAGGCCGCAATATAAGGCGCAACAACACTGTGCATTCCCAGTACTTTGCCGATTGAAAGGATCTGCCAGTAGACGAACCCGACAGCAAAACTCAAGGCAAAACTAAGTATTACCCCGCTGTATTTCCCGGTTCTTAAGCCGAAGGGAACCGCCAGGAAAGAGAGCATGAAAATTGAAAAAGCATAGGATATTTTGAAGTGCAGGTAGAGTTTTTCTTCGCCGCTTTTTTCCCCTTTTATTTCGAGGAATTTTATTTCCTCATTTAATTCCCGCAGGGTCAATTCATCTATTAATTTTCTTCTGCTTGCTATTTTTGCCGGATTTTCGGCAATGGGAAGATAAATATCCTTGAAGTCAACCGCATTTTCCCGGTTATTGTCCCCGAAGTCCCTGATAATGCCGTCAAAAAAATGCCAGCGGCTGCCGTCCCAAACGGCTTTTTCGGCGTCTACCCGGCGCTTAATATTGTTCTCTTCACCGGGATAGACCAGGGTTATCCCGGTCATTAGATTCCGCTCGCCATTGAAATATTTTATATAAGCAACCCAGCCTTCTTTTGATTTGTAGATAAGATTGGTCCTTATTTCGGCCCCTGAAGGCGTGGATTTCCAGATATCACGGACTCTTATCAGTGTGGATTTCGCATGCAGTCCCGTTACAAAGGTCTCATTTAAAATGATCACCGAAAAGGAGATTATCAAGGACATGACAAGTATTGGCGCGATAATTCTGGTCGTACTTATTCCGCTGGTGCGCATGGCCATTATTTCATTTGTACGGTTTAGTCCGGATAGAGTAAGAAGTGTAGCAACAAGAGAGGCAAAAGGGGCGGAATAGAGGAACATATAAGGAAGTTTGTAACCCAGATATTTAATTATCAGGCTAAAGTCAACTTTAAGGTCTATGAAAGCCCTTATTTCATCCGAAATTGAAATAATAATAGACAGCAGGGTAAGAGCCGCCAGCGCGGAGAAAAAATTTCGCAAATATTTTTTCAATATATAGGTGGATAGTATTCCATGATAACTCATAAAGATACCTTTTCTTTCACGGCGAGATACATTATTGAAAGGCCGATAAGGGCCGTTACTATATTCGGGAGCCACATGGACAGCCAGGGAGCGATAGTGCCGTTTGAGCCGGTAATTTCTCCCCCCAGCAAAAGAAAATAATAGACCAGTATGAGCCCGAGTGAAATAATAAAACTTAAAGAATGTCCTTTGATCTTGATAGAAATACCCAGAGCTATCCCGATAATTGAAAAAGCCAGGCACGCGAAGGGAATAGCCATTTTTTTATGGTATTCAACTTTTAGGACATTTGTGTTAATGCCTTTATCAAAGGTTTTGGATATTTCTTTTCCTAATTCTTTTAGATTCATTTCCCGGGCTGATTTTTCGTTGGAGACCATGCCTGTCAACCTGCTTTTAAGGTCAAGAATTATGCTGTAATTTGAGAACTTTATTTTCGAATAAATAGTTCTATTTTTGGAATTCACCTGATGGAGATAACCGTTATCCAGTTTGAGATATACAGTTTTTTCCCTGGGATCGGGAAAAACATAACCTGTCGCCGCGGAAATATAATAAGCTTGCTCGTTCTCTGTTTCCTGTGTAAAAACCATAATATTTTTTAAGAAGCCTGTTTTATCATCCTTGTCTTCGACATAAAAAACAAATTTATCAAAGTCAGAAATAAAGATCTTTTTTTGAATTACCATGGAAGCATGATCTCTGGTAATAGTATAGACCATATTTCTGAAGGAGGTGTTTCCCCAGGGGAGCACATAATTGTTCCAGCCGACCATCAGCAGGCTCAGGGTAAAGCTCGCGAAAAGCACGGGAGCTATGAGGGAACGTATATGCAGTCCGCTGAGTTTCATCGCAATAATTTCATTATCCGCATTCAACCTGTTAAAAGAAACCATTACCCCGACAAGGACTCCCATGGGCATGGTTATGGCAAGGAAGGCCGGCATGAGATAAATAAAGAGTCTTATTGTTGTTAAAAAATCCACTCCGTAGTTAATAATAAGGTCAGCGAGTTCGGTCATTTTGTCGCTTAAAAAAATAAAAGTAAAAAGTAAAAAACCTGCCAGAAAAGGCCCTATCATCTCTTTCAATATGTATTTGGGCAATATTTTCATTGTTTTCCGCTTTTGGTAACAGCAGTCAGTGGCTGATATTCTTTTCATTATACATTTTAAAGGTTACTTATTCAACCTTGAGGATTTACCTTGAGGATTTAATTCATTGAAAATAAACGCGTATTCTAGTATATTTGAAAATAGGCAAGCGGCTTGCAAGCCGGATCATTCTAAGCATAGGCGTATTTGGATAAGGAGTACTATGAAAAACGCTGTTAATTTTGGGCAAATAAATTACGGTTTTTTGAGGTTCGCGGCGTGTTTAAGTATTCTTCTTTTGTTTATATTAATTCAAGCCGGCCAAAAAGCATTTGCGGATGAATGGCCGGGCGGCAAATGGAATGAAAAATTGTCCGAACCTTATGAAAAATGGATACCTATCAGTAAAGTACTTCTGGAATTTGCCCAAATGGCAGGTGTTCAGGAGCTCAATTTCAAGGTTGAGCGCAATGCCCCTTTAATAGTCCCTTTGCGGTCGGGAATAACTTTGAAAGAAGCGTTCCAGAGCGCGGCCTCTATGCATCTTCTTGAAGGGCAATGGGAGGGAGGAAAATTATCGGTAGTCGAGACGAAAAAAGCCGGGAACTGGCAGTCAATTATTTGCGGAGTTTCCATTCCTGTAACCGTGGGAGACGCAAAAGGCGGCTTACTTATGCCTTCAGGAAAAAAGTTAAAAGCTCCGATTCCCTGGGTCTGGTATGCGCCTAACGGCCTTGGGCCCTATAATGCCTGGCTGTGCAAGCGCCTTCTGGACGCGGGAATATGCGTTGCCTATGTTGGCGTAGGAGAGAGCCAGGGTAATCCCGCGGGTAGAGCAGTATTTACATCCTTTTACAGGAAGTTGACCTCGGAATATGGCTTGTCAGCGAAAGCTCTCCTTTTCCCTCAAAGCCGGGGAGGCCTGATGCTTTATAATTGGGCGGCTGAGCATCCCGAATGTGTCGCAGCGATCGGCGGGATCTACCCTGTTTGCGACCTGCGCAGTTATCCCAAAATGGAGCTTGCCGGCAAAGCGTACGGGATGAGCAGTACCGAGTTGGAAGAGCAGCTTGTAAAACACAATCCTATCGACCGGCTCGAACCGCTGGCCCGGTCACATATTCCGATATTTCATGTTCACGGAGACAGTGATAGGACTGTTCCGCTGGAAGCCAATTCCGCCGAACTGGCCAGGCGCTACCGCGCGCTCGGAGGCAGTATAAAAGTGCTTGTCATCCACGGTAAAGGCCATGAAGTGGCGGAAGAATTTTTCCAGTGTAAAGAACTTGCAGATTTTTTGATCAAACAAGCCCAAACAGCAACGGGGGTTGCTGCAGAATAATTTGATTCAACGGTTGTTTGCAGATAAAAACAAAGCCGGTTGAATTAAAACATTTCCATAAAACAGTTCAAGAATTTGTCAATAACAGCGGGTTTTTGTTGAAATTTTGTATTTGTTGACTTCTACTTTATCGTTTGCTACAATTAAAAAAGCATATATTTTCAAGTGTTTAATTGAATTTTCAGGCAACGGGGAAAAATGGAGCGCAAATTGAAACTTACAGTTAAAACCTTTGTTTTACTGTTGAGCGCATTAGCCATATTTTTTATTGAAATAATAGCTGTGCATAAAATTGCTTATGCGCAAATAAGCGCCTCAAATCCCGTAACAGGGGAAGCTTCAAGACCGGAGAGTATTGCCCCGCAATCCGGGGAAGTAACAGCAGAGAAAAATACGCAAGCTCAACAGGTTACCCGGGAACTGAACCCTGCTCAAACGGAAAGAAGTATTGCCCCTCAAAAACTTGAAAATACCCCGGAAATTAAGGTTCCGGCTCAGACGGTTATTCTAAACAATACGGTAACGCCTGAAATCAGGCCTTTGGCCGCACCTGCAACGGGAGATCTAATAATTGCCGCACCGCAGACAACCGGAGAACTAGCTGTTCAAAATAATGCGGTCACAAGTGACCTTAAACCTTTAGTTTCGGCTGTTACAGGAGATCTGACCATTCAAAAAAACGCGGTTACGGCGGAACTTGGTCCGGCCAGGCGGGAAGCAACCAGGGAAGTAATTCCTGAGGGTTTTGGAAAAATTGGTATTGATCTTCCGCTTGAATCAAAACTCGAGATCACCGGCAGGAAAGGGGTTGCTTTAAATTACGGAAATGTTGTTAAAACAAATCCTCCGGCAGGAGTTCCGGCGGTCGGCGGTAATTCTGCCAGCGGAATAACCAGCGGTTTTTCTCTTTTACAGGACCTCCAGGTAAGGTTATCAGGTACGGTCGGCAAAAGGGTTACCGTAAATGTCGATTATGATGACACCAAAGAGCAGCAGCGTGATATCTCCCTGATCTATAAAGGTGCACCTGATGAGTTGATCGAGCATGCCCAGTTCGGGGATGTCATGCTTACTTTACCCAATACAGAATTTACCGGCTACAGTAAAAGTATATTTGGAGGAGACGTTCAGTTAAGATATAAGAACTTGAACCTTAAAGTGATAGGCGCGCAGACAAAGGGTATTACTAAAACGGTGACCTTTACCGGCGGATACTCCCAGCAAAAAATTGATATTCAGGATGTAGCTTTTATAAGGCAGAAGTATTATAAGATACAGACAGATGTGACTGGAAGTATTCCTACAGGCCATCTGCCTATAACTCCCGGCTCTGAACAGATATGGCTGGATGATATGAACGGTTATAACAATAATTACCCTCCGAATTATCCGGCGGACCGGGGCACGGACATAACGAAATATACTCAAAAGACCAAGACCGAAGCTTTTTCACTGGATTATCTCCACCCCGGCACAGACTATACTATTGACTATACTACCGGAATAATTACGTTCAATAAATCCATTCAGCAGAATTATGTGATCGTTGCCGCGTATAAATACAATAACGGTTCAAGTTCCGTAGGGTATGATACAAACGGAGTTTTTGATTTTGATGATAGTGTGGTTTTAGGCAGCCCGGATCCCTCGCCGGATGATACTTTGTTTGGTAAATTATTCACTAATAGGTTTGTACAGCCGCCGTTAGGCAGCAAGTATTACTATGACTGCCAGATCATGAATTACTATAATCTCGGCAACAAGAAAATACTTCTGCCGCTCTATGACCCGGACTTCGTGTTCAGGATCTATGATCAGAATAATATTGAACAGCCCATAACAAACTACCGCTGGGCGCTTGATGTTGACAGCGGTAATTTAAATATTTATACGAGCACTCTGAATGAAAAACCGTTCACTGCCGTTTTTCCGCCGGATGCCTATCCCAGGGTAGCTTCACAGACCACGCAAACCAGATATAAAATGCATTTAGAGTATAAATATAAGTTCAAAACCTACCAGCTGCCAAATTTCAGTATTGTAAAATACAGTGAAACTATCATGATGGATGGATTAAAAAAAACCAGGGACCTGGATTACACCATCGATTATGATTCGGGGTTTATTTTCTTCATGAACGAAGATAAGATAACCGATAAGACCCAGATAATAGTCACCTACGAATATATGCCTTTTGGAGGCGGTTTCCAGAGCAATCTTTTTGGCGCCCGGGCTGAATTAAAACTGGATGCCCTGTCTTTTGGTTCAACTTATCTATATACTGGCGCGCAGTCGCCTTCGGACGTGCCTGTTGCTGGTTCCACGCCTCAGAGTTTGAGCATCCTTGATGTTGACACTAAAATGACGGCCGGACAGGCCATGATAGATTCAGTTTTTGGCCGGCTTTTCTTTCTGCCCACTGAATTGAGCTTCTCCGGAGAAATAGCGAAAAGTATTTTCAACCCGAATATTTACCAGGCGCAAGCCGGAGAGCCGGGTACCGGCATGATAGACGGTATGGAAGCTTCCGACAATATATCCGGTTTGTCCAGTGATTATAATTCCTGGTTCAGTTCAAGCAAACCGCCCGCAGACACTTTTGATTTTTCTTTTACGCCGGACCCGACAAATAGAGGGGAAAGATTTACTTTATCAAATTATGACGATTACGGGCATGATACAACCTCCACTGTAAAAAAACAGTTACTGCAATTGGATTATAACCTGGGTGCCGGACAATGGGATTCCATAAGGTATGTTGTTTCCGCTTCCGGAGCTGATTACAGCAAGTTCAGGTACCTGGAACTCTGGGTTAAAGCCAGTGACTGGACGAAAGACGTCGATGTAAACATAAATATAGGGACCATATCCGAAGATATTAACGGTAATAGCGTGCTGGACACTGAAGATACCAATAACGACGGGGTCTTGAATGCCGGTGAAGATACCGGTATCCCCGCGCAATTTAACGGGATAACGGTTAATGCCGGAGCCGGTAACAACCGTCTTGATAAAGAAGATCTGGACAACAACGGAAAACTTGATACCGATGAAAATAATTATATATATTCATTTAAGCTCAGCAACCCGAACGCTTCAAATTATGTCGCAAGCACTGTCGGTGATTGGAAACTGCTTAAAATACCTTTGAATTTTTCGGCGACCGGGACGAGTCCCGTAACAAACGGTTCGCCAAGCGCTTCTTTGATAAAACATATCCGGTTATGGATGAAAAGCGCGACCGGGGCGGCAGGTTCCCTTGTGATAGAATCCGCACAATTTACCGGCAATAAATGGGAATTAAAGTACCCTTCTTCCCTGGCCGTCCTGGATGTCAAGGCGATAAACCAGATCCTGGATCCGACCTATATACCGGTAAATACTTTTTTCACGGGCTTAACCACCGCTGATCTGAACAAGGAACAGTCTATCAGCCTGCTCTACACCAACACGAACACCACCCTGTCGAGCGTGCCTTTTGTTTTTAAGACGCTCAGCAAAGCAATAAACTTTATGGATTATAAAAAAATGCGGGTGGATGTTTACAAGAAGAAAACCTCGCCGGGGGATATCCTTTTCATAAGAATAGGCAGTGATGATAATAACTATCAGGAATACCGCGTGCCGCTGGACGGGCTCGGCCAGGGCTGGCAGACCGCCATTATCAATATTGCGGCTCCGGATGCCTTCGGGCCCAGCAATAGTTTTTATTTGAACAATGTTAAGCAGATCAGTATGGGTGTTTATAGTTCCGGCTCAGGCAACGAAATTTGGCTGAATAACCTGCGCCTGTCTGATCCCGTAATTAAGGAAGGCCTTGCCTACAGGCTGGGCGGTACTGTCAAGTACGGGGATTTCTTTTCGACCACCGTGGATTATAAAAAAATTGACAGCACATTCAACTTCTTTGAAGATGCAAGCGTCAATAGCGCCCTTTCGGCCCAGCAGACCTATGCCAGCGTAAAACAGAATCAAATGTATTATGTTGTTTCCTCGAATATTAAACCTGCTGATTTTATGCCTTTAAGTATAAATTACAGAAGGGATGAGATAACTACAAGCGACGCGGACAAGAACAATCCCACCTATGCTTCGGCGCCGCAAAGGGCTGTTGATACCTATGGCTCAAATCTAAACCTTTCCCTTTTAAATCCGCTGAATATAGCCGTGACGGCCAATTACAAAAAAGAGGAAGTACAGTATCTTGCCGCGCAGCCCGGTTGGGCTGATCTGAAGCTGGACAGCACTTCCGGAAAAACTTATAACGTAGCTACGAAGGCCACACTGAATCTGCCGCGAAACTTTCTGGGACTGATCCCATTTGGCGGTAACAATTTCGAAGGTGAATTTAAATACGCGGATGAAGCAATCAATCATTCGCTTTACCAGGACAGGAATTCCGATACTATAAGCCGTGATACCTCGGGTAAATGGACCGGGGATTATGAACCCTTGCCGGGCTTTAATATTAATCCTTACTATCAGCTTCAGCAGAGCGAAAGGAGAGGGAGTAATTTTGCCTATAATGCGTCCATTGCTAATTCAATAAGTTATCTGGATGATTTTACCCTGCAGTCTATTTCAAGAGGGGCCGGGCTGGGCGCGAGTTTTTCAAAGCTTCCCGGGCTCACGCCGAGAGTAAACTACGTCGGAGCCATGCAGAGGGATTATAATATTAACCAGTTGAGGACAAATTCTTCGATTGAAATTTCAACCGATGTGCGGGCCAATGAGTGGTTTGATTTTCTTGCGGCTGCCGCGCCGACCCTTAACATAAGCCATAAGATCTCGGCCAATGCGTTATATGACAAGTATTCCAGTACCGACCCGAAGGCTCCTATCAACAGTATTACCGATATGGATATCTGGGGTTTGGTCCCGCAAAATTCCCTGGCCTATAACAGCTCCCAATTGATCAATGATACCGCCAACGGCAGGTTTAAAATAGCGTCACTAACCTTTAATCCCCGCGCCAGCCTCAGTTACGAAGGCAACATGCAGTCACAATTCCTCACCAGGACCAACGTTTATTCTCTCGGGTCAGGCCTGAATATTGAAAATCCCCCGCTAATCTCTTTCCTTAACCCGCAAAGCCTTGACCTGCAGTATGATTATAAAAATATCGTAAAAAAAGACAGCAATGATATAATTATTTCCAATTCTTCTTCTCACACCGCCAATATGCTGCTTCCGTTCAGGCTCTCGGACAGTTTCAACGGTTCGATAACTTTTTCAACTATCATGGAAGACCGGCTGGAGAACAATGTTAATTATATGAACCGCACCTATAATCCCGGTATTGATATCTATCAAAATCTTAATTTTACGGACCCCATAAAACTTCCTGATTTTCTTTTTGGGGGTGCTGTGATAAAAATTGACCAGACCGTAAGGATAAATTACAAGCTGAACGTGGCCATGGCCAGGAATTCTTCAAACAGCGTGACGGTAATTTCCAATGTAAATACAGACACCTATATTGCCGGGGCCTTTATTCAGTACGGCTTCTCAAAAAATATAAGAGCTGATATAGGCCTGCAATTCAATTATTTTATTGATAATATTTCCAATGTAAATAATTATTATGCTTACGGGGTAAACATCAAAGTAAGCGCGGTTTTTTAATGAAAACTTTTCTTGCCGGTATCCTTGATGCCGTATTTCCCGCCGGCTGTAAGTCCTGCGGCAAAAAACTGGGGTTAAACCGTGAGTCCTGCTTCTGTGAAAGCTGCTGGAAAGAAATTCGGCTGATAAAAGAACCTTCCTGTATATATTGCGGAAAACAATTATATAATATTAATGAACATTTTTGCGCCGCCTGCACGCTGCGCAGGCTTTCTTTCACGGATAACAGGTCTGCAGGCGTCTATGAAGGCGTCTTGAAGAAGGCGCTTCATGAATTTAAATACAAGGGAAAAATGTCCCTCGGAACGCCTCTGGGCGGGCTTATGGCCGGATATATCAGGGGAAACGGCGGAGTGGAAGATATTGATCTGATAATTCCTGTGCCTATTTTTGAAAAGAAAAAGGACAAAAGAGAGTATAACCAGGCGGAATTATTGGCGGACCATATTGGAAAAACCTTTGCTCTGCCTGTGGTTAAGGACGTGCTTATAAGGTCCGCGGATACGCCTCCACAGTATAAACTTGAAGTCGAGGAGCGTTTTAAGAATGTTAAAGGCGCTTTTTCGGTAAATAATACAATAAAAATAAAATGGGCCTGTATTTTACTTATTGATGACCTGCTTACTACCGGCGCAACCGCGGATGAATGTTCAAAAATGCTTCTGGGTTCAGGCGCAAGCCAAATTCGGGTCTTTACATTAGCCCGTGGTTTATAGTAAAATGAACATCGATGAATTTTGGCAGAATAATGACGTTTTCATAAATGAAACTATTGTTTTTGGAGGAATTAGTGAATATAGCTTTACCAGGAGACGATTATTTACCTTCTGTAGACGGTGCGGTTACTTCTATTATGGCCTATACAAAGGAATATAGAAAACTTGAGCACCGCGTGTATATTCCCTGTCCGGAATACCCCGATCTAAATGATCCTAAAGTAAAATATAGGGATAATGAACCTGACGTGATAAGGTATAAATCGCACAAAGCTCCGTTTCCGCCCAAATACAGGCTTACTTTTACCTGGCAGACAAAAGTGGACTGGAAAGAATGGAAACTTGATCTTGTGCATTCACAATCGCCTTTTCCGCTGGGATTTCACGGGATAACCTGGGCAAGAAAACTGGATATCCCGAGCATAAACACGTATCATACCCTGTATCCGGAATACATAAACACCTATATGAACATCAATATTTTACGGAAACCTTTGTCCGCGATTACAAAGATCTTCACCCGCTGGGTGCTTAACAAAAGTGACCTGGTAATTTCACCTTCATCTCAAATGAAAAAAGCCCTGCTTGCCTACGGGGTCAAAACTCCCATAGAAGTGGTTCCCACCGGAATAGATCTTGATATGTTCGCCGGCGCGAAAGCGGAAGATTTCAGAACCAAGTTCAATATCGGCCGGGAAGAGAAAATTCTGCTCTGTATGTGCCGTTTGGGCCGCGAGAAGAATGTTAATTTTCTGATAGAGGCCATGCCTTTAATTCTAAAAAAAATACCAGAAGCACGGCTGGTTATTTCCGGGGAAGGTGTCGCCAAACAAGCCCTTGTCGAACAGGCGAAGCAGCTTGGCATAGCGGACAAGGTGCTTTTTCTTGGTTTTTTAAACAGGCAGGACTGGAAAAACGCATACGCTGCTGAAGATATTTTTGTTTTTGCTTCCAAGACGGAAACGCAGGGTCTGGTACTGCTTGAAGCCATGTACTTTTCCAAACCGGTCGTATGCATAGGGGAAATGGGCGTAATAGATGTTCTTGACGGATTTGAGAAACAGAGCGGGGGTTTTCTGACAAAAGACGATCCGGCTGATTTTGCCGGCAAAGTGGCCCTGCTTTTAACGGATAAAAATATTTATGAAAGCAAAGCAAAAGAAGCGCATGCCAAAGCGCTTGAAATGTCTTCTGAAAATATCGCCAAGAAGATGCTCAAGATCTATGAGCGTATAATTGCGGAGCATAAGAGGAAAAAAACTGAAAAGGCGTAAGCTGTTAATAACAGTGTTTGCGGTATTTTTGTTCTTTGGAAATAAGGAAGCGTTCCCTGATAAGGGTATTTTCAGCCATCTTGAGAAAGAAGCTGCTTTCCCGCTGCATCTCGATACAGAAAGCGGGCTTATACTGGCAGGAGTCGCGGCAGGCACGGCGGCCTGCCTGTTACTTGACGATAAAGTAAAAGAAGGCATGCGTTCTTTAAATAGTCCGGTGCTTGACTCTTTGCAGAATATGGATGTTTTTGGAGACGGCTTTTTTACTCTGGGAATGTCGGGAGGGTTTTACCTCTTGGGGGGAGAAAAAGAAAAAAAGGTCTGCTGCCTGCTGATAGAATCTTTTATTGAAACGGGGCTGATAACAACCGTTTTAAAAGCCGGCTTTGGCAGAAAAAGGCCCGATAGCGGTTTTGGCCCCGGGGCTTTTAGCCCGTTTACTTTGAGCAATGATTCTTTTCCTTCAGGACACGCGGCAACGGCTTTTTCTTCGGCAGCGGTGCTGGCGCGCGCTTATGATGCCGGCTGGATTACTTATCCTCTGGCGGCCTGTGTGTCTTTCTTTAGAATATATAAGGAAAAGCACTGGCTCTCGGACGTATTTCTGGGTTCGGTAATAGGCCTGGCTATCGGCAATATGCATGTTTTGGACAAGGACAGCAAAGCGAGTGAGCTAAGTTTCGGATTTGAAACAGCGGGCAGAGTTACGGAGGTTGACGGCTCCGGCCTGTTTTATGTAATGAAATTAAAATTTTAAGGAGGAGGACAATATTATGGCAACGAAAGTGGCAATAAATGGTTTTGGCAGGATAGGTAGAATGGTGGTCAGGGCTGCGGCACAAAATCCTGAGGCCTGGAAGGCTCTTGATATAGTCGCTGTAAATGATCTGGCTAAGGGCGAGACTCTTGCGCATCTTTTTAAGTATGACTCCGTGCACAGGACGTTCAAGGGTGAAGTAAGATTGGAAGGGGATACTCTTGTCATAAACGGCAAGAAGATCAAGATAACTTCGGAAAAAGACCCGTCCGCACTTCCCTGGAAGGCTCTTGGCGTGGATATCGCCATCGAATCCACCGGAAGATTTCTGGACAAAGAAAGCGCCAGCGGCCATATAAAAGCCGGAGCAAAAAAAGTAATAATTTCGGCTCCCTCGAAGAATGAAGATATTACGATAGTTATCGGAGTCAATGACAAGACCTATGATTCCGCAAAACACAACGTAATTTCCAATGCTTCCTGCACTACCAACTGTCTCGCTCCCGTGGCGAAAGTAATAATGGAGAAATTCGGCCTCAAGAGGGGTTTGATGACCACCATTCACTCCTATACCAATGATCAGAGAATACTGGATTTCGAGCACAAAGATCTTAGAAGAGCAAGAGCAGGCGCTATTAATATGATACCGACTTCGACAGGCGCTGCTAAAGCGGTAGGGCTGGTGTTACCCGCGCTTAAAGGAAAGCTTACGGGCTTTTCAATGAGAGTTCCGACTCCAAATGTTTCTGTAGTTGACCTGGTCTGTGATGTGGAAAAAACTACGACCGTTGAAGAAGTAAATGCGGCTCTGAAAGCAGCTTCAGCAACAATGCCGAATATACTCGGTTATACCGATGAACCGCTTGTTTCCATGGACTTCTGCGGGGATCCGAGATCTTCTATTGTTGACGCGCAGTCAACCCTGGTTATTGACGGAACGATGATCAAGGTAATTGCCTGGTACGACAATGAATGGGGCTATTCTAACAGGGTGGTTGATCTCACACAGATAATAGCGGCAAAACTTTAAGAGAATACCCGGGTGTTTAAAACCGCCCGGGCAGGCATAATATAATTATATCACTGCAGGGGGAACTGACAGTATGGCTAAACTTTCTTTGAAGGATCTTGCCGTAAAAGGCAAGCAGGTACTGGTGCGGGTGGATTTTAACGTACCCCAGGATGAAAATCTTAATGTCCGGGACGATACCAGGATAAGAGAAGCGCTGGTAACTATCAAATTTCTGATCGAGCACGGCGCCCGGGTTATTTTAATTTCACATCTGGGAAGGCCTGACGGAAAGATCGTGGAAAAAATGAGAATGGCGCCGGTAGCGAAAAAACTGCAGGAACTTTTAGGCAAACCGGTACTTACAGCCAAAGACTGTATAGGCCCGGAAGTTAAGAAAATAGCCGCGTCCATGAAAGACGGGGAGGTCTTACTGCTGGAAAATGTAAGGTTTCATCCCGAAGAAGAGGAAAATGACCCGGGTTTTGCAAAGCAGCTTGCGGAGCTCTGTGATATTTATGTAAACGATGCTTTTGGTACCGCGCACCGGGCGCATGCTTCAACGGAAGGGGTGGCGAAATTTGTAAAACAGGCCGCGGCGGGTTTCCTGATGGAAAAAGAAATTAAATACCTTGGCATGGTACTGCATGAGCCGGCCCGTCCCATACTGGCTATAATCGGCGGCGCAAAGATTTCCTCAAAGATCGACCTTCTGAATAACCTGCTAAACAAGGTGGACAGCCTTATTATAGGCGGCGGCATGGCGTACACCTTTATGAAAGCTCAAGGGAAAGGGATAGGCAAATCGCTTCTCGAAGCGGATAAGGTCGGGGTAGCCAAAGATATTCTTGAAAAAGCAAAGAGTAAAGGTATTAAGTTCCTGCTGCCCGTGGATCACGTTGTTGCTTCGAGCAAAGATGCGGTCTCTGATGTTAAGGTAGTCGTTGATATTCCGGATGACATGACGGCTTTCGATATAGGGCCGGAAACTATTTCCGCGTTTGCAAAAGTTGTAAAAGAATCGAAAACAATATTCTGGAACGGGCCGCTGGGTTTATTTGAAACTGATATTTTTGCGAAGGGAACGATCGCCATAGCCAAAGCCATAGCCGAGAGCGGCAACGTTTCAGTTGTTGGCGGCGGTGATTCAGTCTCCGCGCTTAAAAAAGCCGGAGTAAAAGCAAAGATAACCCATATTTCCACCGGCGGGGGCGCCTCTCTTGAATTTATTGAAGGGAAAGAATTACCCGGAATTGCAGCTTTGACAGACAAGTAAAAGCCATGGTCAGTTCTAATTTTCCTGACTGGCTGAAAAAGAGACTGCCTGCTGCCGGAAAATATAATAAAACTTTTGATTTATTGAAAAAGAACCGCCTGCATACGGTCTGTGAGAGCGCCGGCTGCCCAAATATGGGGGAATGCTTTTCAAAAAGCTCCGCTGCTTTCCTGATCCTGGGTAATATTTGCACGCGGGGCTGTTTGTTCTGTGATATAAAGACCGGACAAGCGGAATTGCCGGATAGCGGGGAGCCGGCAAGGCTGTTACGAACCGTAAAACTGCTGGATTTGAAATATGTTGTGATAACTTCGGTGACCCGGGATGATCTGCCTGACGGCGGAGCGGAGCATTTTGCAGCAGTTATAAAGACCTTGAAAGCCGGCGGGAATATCGAAGTGGAAGTGCTGATACCTGATCTTAAGGGAGACCCCGCTTTGCTTAGCAGGGTTCTTTCTTCAAAACCTGATGTTATCGCGCATAATGTAGAAATGGTCAAAGAATTATATCCCAGGTTAAGGCCTTTACAGTCGGACTATAAAAGAACGCTCAGGGTACTGAAAATTTTAAAGGAAATAGACCCGGCAATCGTGACCAAGACGGGCTTTATGGCAGGGCTCGGAGAAACAAAAAACCAGCTGTCCCTGCTTATAAAAGATATTGCGGCAACCGGCTGTGATATACTGACCATCGGGCAGTACCTAATGCCTTCAAAAGGCAGGGCGCCGGTAGAAAAATTTTACACTCCTGAAGAATTTGAAGCTTTGAAACAGGAGGCTTTAATGGCAGGAATTAAAACTGTTTATAGCGGGCCGTTTATTAGAAGTTCTTTCAATGCTCGGGAGGTATATATGAGCAGGAGGAAAAGTTGATCAATAAAAAAATTAAGAAAATATTGAACAGCTTTTACAGTGCCGACAACACGGGCGAACTCTATGTTCATTTATTGCGGTCCGGCACGGTATACCTTTTTGGCTTATTTATTATCTGCCGTATTGTTATCGGGACCCTCGGAGTAAAATTTGACCTGCTCTGGCTGCTGGTCACGGGGTTTGTCCTGTTTTATGTCGATATCTGGAATTATACCCGTATTAGAAATTTGAGCCGCATAAATAAGCAGTTGAATTATATCGAACAGTTGACCACCGCGCTCCGCAGCTCCACAAAAACAGAAGATGTAATAAAACTGGTCTTAAAAAATCTTACGGAAGAACTGACCTATGACCGCGTGCTGATCTATTCAATGGAAACCAACGAAAAAAAGAAAGAAATGCTGAAACCTATTGCGGCTTATGGTATTGACTTTAATCTGATAAAAGATCATACCTTTAAACTTGATAAGGACCTGGATATGATACCGCGCGTGGCCGTGGAAAGAAAAGGCTACGTAATTAAGAATGCCGTGGAAGACTACAGATGTTCCCAGGATTTTGTCGCGAAACTGGGGCTTAAAGAATACATAGTTACTCCGCTTATTACAAAGAATGTCGCGGTCGGAGTATTACTCGCGGATAATGTTATCAATAAACGGCCGATCGACGAGACAGACCTGGTACCGCTTACTTCTTTTTCGAACCAGGTGGCTATGACCATTGAAAATGCCAAGCTTTACGAAAAAGTCGAATACCTGGCGATAGTTGACGGCTTGACGAATCTTTATAATCACCGTTATTTCCTTGAAAGCCTGAAGGAAGAAATAACGAGATTATCTCGTTATGAAAAAGATGCTGTTTTATCGGTCATAATGCTGGATGTTGATCACTTTAAACATTATAACGATACCAACGGCCATATGGCGGGAGACTCCGTGCTTATTGAAATAGGCCAGATCCTGAAGAACTTGATTAGAAAAGTGGATATGGCGGGCCGTTACGGGGGCGAAGAATTTATTATTATGATGCCCGCAACGCAAAAAGAGGGGGCTGTTATTCTTGCGGAACGTATAAGAGCGGCTATAGAAGAACATCCGTTTGAATTCGGTTCCGGCCAGCCGGGCGGAAAACTTACCGTCAGCCTGGGTGTGGCAACTTATCCAGCTGTCGGCACTACCGAAGAAGCACTCGTTAACAGCGCGGATAAAGCCTTATATATGTCGAAAAATTCAGGCAGGAATAGGGTAAGCATTGCGGGGCCCAAATGAGCCTGGTGGTGGTCGGTTCTATAGCCCTTGATACCGTAATAAATCCCTTTAAGAAAGCTGTTGACGCTCTCGGGGGTTCAGGCACATATTTTTCGTACGCCGCGAGCTATTTTAACGAAGTCCGTCTTGTCGGCGTAGTTGGCAGAGATTTTCCCGTTAAATACCTCAAAGAAATGAAAAGCAGGGACATAGACCTTGCCGGGCTTGAAATTGTTGATGGCCCGACCTTCAGGTGGACCGGCGAATATAAGTTCGATATGAATGTCCGGGAGACGAAAAAACTTGCACTCGGGGTCTTTGCCGATTTTAAACCCGTGTTGCCGGCAGCTTATAAAAAAGCGGGCTATCTCTTCCTCGGGAATATTAATCCGGGGCTGCAACTGGATGTTCTTAAACAAATGGAAACCCGGCCCGCCCTGGTTGCCTGTGACACCATAGATTTTTATATTAAAACAGATCTGCAGAAACTGTTAAAGGTCTTTAAGAATGTGGATATATTATTTATTAATGACTCGGAAGCCCGGGAAATTTCCGGGGTTTCTAATCTGATAACTGCCGGTAAAAAAATAATGAAACTCGGGCCGAAAATGGTCATTATTAAAAAGGGCGAGCACGGGTGCCTGCTTATGGCCGGCAGCTGGAATTTTGCGGCGCCCGCGTATCCTCTGGAAAATGTTTTTGATCCTACCGGAGCCGGTGATTCCTTTGCCGGGGGTTTTATGGGCTACATTTCAACGATTAGAAAAGTTAGCGAAGCCGAGATCAAGCGGGCTTTGATCTTTGGCACGGTAACCGCCTCTTATTGTGTTGAGAAATTCTCCGTGGACAGGTTCAGGACGCTGACGAAACCACAGATCGACAGGCGTTTCAGGGAAATAAAAAAGATAACACATTTTGACACGGTCTAAAACCGGGGACGGCCGGGAGCAGAAATGAGCAAAGAGCCAAAAGTTAAAATAGCTGAAGAAAAATGCAAAAGCTGCGGCTATTGCGTTCTTTTTTGCACTAAAGGCAATTTGCAAACCGGGAAGAAAGCCAATGCCCGGGGCTTTCTTTATATAGATTTTGAGGATAAAAACGGGAAATGTAATTCCTGCGGGCTTTGCGCTTTGATGTGCCCGGAAGCAGCGATAGAAGTATTTAAAGAGGAAAAAAAGTGAACAAAGAAAAATGTTTGATAAGCGGCAATGAAGCAATTGCTGAAGCCGCTATAATAGCGGGCTGCAGATTTTACGCGGGTTACCCTATTACGCCCCAGAACCAGATACCGGAATACATGTCCTGGCGGATGCCGGAAGTAAACGGGGTTTTTCTTCAGGCAGAGAGCGAACTGGCAGCCATAAATATGGTCTTTGGCGCCTCCATGACGGGAACGCGGGCTATGACCTCTTCTTCCAGCCCCGGGATCTCGCTCAAGCAGGAAGGTATTTCTTACATGGCCGGCTGTGAATTGCCGGGAGTTATCGTGAATATACAGCGCGGCGGGCCCGGCCTCGGAAATATTCAGGGTTCTCAGGCTGATTATTTCCAGGCCACCAAAGGCGGAGGGCATGGTGATTACCGGATGCCGGTACTGGCTCCCGCTACCATTCCGGAAGCAGCGGAACTTATGATGGCGGCTTTTGACTATGCCGATTTCTATCGCACGCCGGTTATGCTCCTTTCTGACGGAATACTGGGCCAGATGATGGAAGCAGTCGAGTTTAAGGAATATAAACCTGTAAAGAAACTTGAGAAGAAAGACTGGATCCTTGACGGGGCCCAAAACAGGGCGCCGCGGAGCATTTTTTCGCTGATGACAGCGCCGGGAGCTCTGGAAAAACATAATTGGAAGCTGCTTGAAAAATTCAATAAAATGGAAAAAGAAGTGCTCTCAGAGACCTATCTTGCGGAAGACGCTGAAATACTTGTTTGCGCTTACGGGATCATGGGCAGGATAGGTAAAGCCGCTGTTCAAATGGCGCGCAAAGAAGGAATAAAAGCGGGTTTGTTCAGGCCTATTACTTTATGGCCTTTTGATAAAGCAGCGGCAGCCGGGCACGGAAAAAAAGCAAAGAAGGTTCTTGTAGTGGAACAAAATCTCGGACAAATGGTAGAAGATATCAGGCTTGCGGTAGAAGACAACAAAAAGGTGTTTTTCCACGGCCGGCCGGGCGGGGGAGTTGCTTCTAAAGAGGACATCTTCGAAAAGATAAAAGGACTGGTAAAATGAAAGCAGTATATACTAAACCGGAAAGTTTAAAAGACACGGTAAATTCTTATTGCCCGGGCTGCGGGCATGGACTGGTACACCGGTTGATAGCCGAAGTTATCGATGAATTGAACGTGCGGGAAAAAACCATCGGGATAGCTCCCGTCGGCTGCGCGGTCTATGCTTATGACTATTTTAATTTTGATGTAGCCGAAGCGCCTCATGGCCGGCCTCCTGCTGTAGCAACCGCGATAAAACGCTGCCTGCCGGACCGGATAGTTTTTACTTACCAGGGAGACGGAGACCTTGCTTCAATCGGTACCAATGAAATAATACACGCGGCAAACCGCGGAGAAAATATTACAGTGATCTTCATCAATAATGCCAACTACGGAATGACCGGCGGGCAGATGGCGCCTACGACCCTGCCCGGAATGAAAACAACGACGACTCCAAAAGGAAGAGATGTGGCCGTAGCAGGTTACCCTATGCGTGTTTCGGAATTGCTGTCCACCCTGGAGGGCGCCGCGTATATCGAAAGAGTGACGTTGATAGACCCGGCCAGTGTAGTTAAGGCAAAGAAAGCGATCAAAAAGGCATTTTTAAACCAGATAGATCATTACGGTTTTTCGTTCGTGGAAGTACTTTCCCCGTGCCCGGTAAACTGGGGGCTGAAACCTTTGGAAGCTTTAACTTTTATCAAAGAAAAAATGATGCCCTATTTTAAACTTGGTGTGATCAAAGATAAGACCGCGGGACTCAAAAAGCCGGGGGCCGGTTAATATGGAAAATAATCTTATAATATGCGGGAGCGGCGGGCAGGGGGTTCTGCTTGCGGGTACTGTTCTGTGTTATGCCGCGCTTAAGGAAAATAAAAATGTGACCTGGCTGCCTTCTTACGGCGCAGAGAAGAGGGGCGGCCTTTCTTATTGCGCTGTTATTCTTTCCGGAGAACCGATACTTTCCCCGTTGATAAGCCGGCCGGCGGTGATCTTAGCCCTTGATAACATCGGATTTGACCAGTACGAGCATACGCTGGCTGATAAAGGCCTGATAATACTTAACAACACCCTCATTGTGAGAGAGGTAAAAAGAAAAGATGCGGAGGTTCTTAAGGCGCCTGTAACACAGATAGCCCGGGAACTGGGAAATGTAAGGATAGCTAACATGGTCATGCTGGGGCTCTATCTTGGAAAAACCGGCGTTTTGAAACTCGGCTCCGCAATAGCCGCTCTTGAAAATGTTGCTTCAAGTAAATATAAAGATCTTATCCTGATAAACCGGAAAGCTTTGGAAAAAGGCTTTGAACTGGGTGTACTTAAAGAAAAGAGAGGCTAAAACATGGAAGTAATTTCTGATAAAATAAAATTTAAAACCAAAGGCGGTACGGATATTATTGATATTACAACTATGGTGGACAAAGCCGTACAGAGCGGCTCTATTAACTCGGGTATTGTCACTCTTTTTGTCCCCGGAGCAACGGGAGCGGTCACGACCATAGAATACGAACCGGGCCTGGTACTGGACCTGAAGGAATTTGTAGAGAAAATAATACCGGAAAAAGGGGCCTATAACCACAATCTTTCGCATTCCGACTGCAACGGCCACGCGCATATACGGGCTTCGCTCTTTGGCCCTTCGCTGGTCCTGCCCTTTACCAATAAAAAACTGCTGCTGGGTATCTGGCAGCATCTGATCTTTGTGGATTTCGATAACCGGCCTCGGGAAAGGGAAGTAATTCTGCAATTGATGGGAGACTAATACAACCGTGAAATATTTTTTACGGTATTTCCATTATTTGAGGCCCTACCGCTGGTTATGGTTTACGGGTATTTTCTTTGCGGTAATACTTACCGGAATTGACCTTTATATTCCTCTTATCCTTTCGAAGTTCATTTCTTTATTTACCGAACCCACGCATGCCCGGGCAGAGGTACTCTTCCTGATACGCAATACGGTACTGCTCTTGCTTTGCATCTATGTCGTAAGAGCGGTGCTTCGCGGCTTATTGGCGAGATTCAGCCATAAAGCCGGCTACAGCATTGTATGTGACCTCAGAGAAGATCTTTATAATCACCTGCAGACCCTTTCAGCCAAGTATTATAACGCGCGGCAGACCGGTAAGATCATGTATAAACTTACAAACGACGTGAACATCGGGGAAGAACTTTTCGCTCATGCTTTTCCTGAAACTCTCATAAATCTCATAATATTCTTTGGCGTATCGCTGATACTCTTCTCCATTAATGTCCGGCTGGCGCTGTTTACTCTGATCCCCATGCCGGTAATAGCTTTTCTTATTATTAGGTTCTCCCTGAGATCCAGGAAGGCCTGGCGACAGGTACAGGAAGAGATGTCGGAGATCTCGGCTCTTCTGCAGGATAACCTGGTCGGGATGAACGTCATACAATCCTTTACCCAGGAAAAATTTGAAGAAGACAAGTTTAAAGACGGGAGTGAATCCCATTATAATGCGGCTATGAAAGCGGTAAACACGTGGGGTACGTATTATCCTGTTATTGAATTTGCCTCCGCAATGGGGACCCTGCTTACCATCTGGTTTGGCGGCAGTCTCTATCTTGAAGGAAAAATTGAACTTTCAAAACTGATAGCGTTCCTTCTTTACCTCGGGTTTTTCTATAATCCGATAATCAGTCTCGGACGGCTAACCGAGCTTTACCAGAGGGGTTTTGCCAATGCGGAAAGGATCTTCAGAGTTCTTGACGCGGTCTCCGATATTCAGGATAAACCTGACGCGCAGGATATAAAAAAAGCCGCCGGCAAAGAGCTGGAATTGTTTAATGTCAACTTTGAATATATAAAGAACAAACCCATCCTGCATAATGTAAGTTTTAAAGCTGAAAGCGGCCAGATAACAGCTCTGGTCGGGCCCTCCGGCGGAGGAAAAACAACAATAATTCATTTGATCCCCCGGTTCTATGATCCCACCTCGGGCTCGATAAAAATAAACGGGCAGGATCTGCGGGACCTGAAGCTGGAACAGATAAGAAAGAATATCGCGCTTGTCCTGCAGGATGTTTTTTTATTTAACGGGTCTATTAAAGATAATATTCTTTACGGGAAAAAAGACGCGGCAGAAGAAGAGATCAAAATGGCCGCGCTGCTGGCTAATGCCCATGATTATATTATGGAATTTAGCGACGGTTATAATACCCTTATAGGCGAGCGCGGCGTAAAATTATCCGGCGGGCAAAAGCAGAGGCTTTCTATCGCCCGGGCGATACTTAAGGATGCGCCTGTGCTCCTGCTTGACGAGGCGACCTCTTCAGTGGATACCGAAACCGAACATTTGATACAGCAGGCGTTGGAGCGGCTTACAAAAAACAGGACAACCATAGTGATAGCGCACCGCCTGTCCACGATCCAGAACGCGGATAAGATCGTTGTAATGGATAAAGGCCGGGTGGTGGAAGAAGGTAATCATGATTCCCTGATGGCTAAAAAGACCCTTTACAGTAAATTGTACAAGGTACAGTTTAAGTCCCAGGAGAAGAAAACAAACAGTCTCTAAAGCAGAAAGTCCATAAGATGCGTAAAGGCAAAAAGAGAGGTAACATGAGTGATCCTGAAAAAGAAAAATATATAAAATGTTTTGAGGAGATCCGGAGCTTGCTTAATAGTACCGATCCTGCCGGGTTGATGCAGGGCTGTCCGGACGATGAATATGATCCGGAAGCATCAAGGATCCTGATAACTATAACGAAATATAAGATAAAGGAAGAAATCATCAGAGAGATCAACAGGGATTTTAAAGATTCCCTGGGTATTTCCGGCGTGGGCGCGCTCATAGGCGAAGAAGTAATAAAGATGAAGATAAAGTACAGCATTTGACAATAGGAAAGGTAGCCATTTTAAAACAAAGTTTTCACTTTGCGAAAAGTCATTTTAATGACGTTATTTTATGGAATTTCTATTTTGGTCTTGTTGACTTAGTCGAAAAGACCAAGTATAATAAATGAAATAATTCAATGCCTAATGTTATTGGGGGTGATAGATCGGCAGTCTTAAAGGGAATAAAAATTAAAAAGTCTGGAGGTCAAATGTTAAAGAAAATGGTTCTTTTTGGAATGGCGCTTAGTTTTGTATCAACAATGTATGCAGCAAAGATCACGGAAGATTTTGAAAACAAAGAAACATTGAAGAAATGGGAGATTGAAGGTGATGCGGCTATTTCTGCGGATCAGTTTCACGGCGGGAAAACCGCTCTGGCTGTGCCTGCCGGTGCGACTGCAACTTTCAGATTCAGCAAAGAAAATGCGTTTGGTACCGTAACTATGTGGGTCTATGATTCATTTGTTGCAAGAGGCGGCAAACCGGGAAAGAATTGGAACGGCCCTTACTTCGGTTTGATCAATAGCGACGATGATAAAGCTGTTGAGCTCATAGCCTGGAGAGCGTATTCTTCCGTCAATTCCTACAATGACGTTTTTACCGGTGAAAATCAGTGGTTTAATATATGGCATTCCGGCATTGATAGGAAAAAAGGCTGGAGCAAATTTGTGTTCTCTTTTACTGATGATAAAACATTAGGTGTCACGGCTAACGATGCAAAGGAAGATGTTGTGTTTCCTACCAAGCTTGAATTTTTTAATAAAGGGGCTAACGGTATCGTTTTTGGAGGCGGTGAAGTGTTGAAACCTGTAAACGAGACCGTATTTATTGATGATATGGAAATAGACGTAAAAGAAGCAGTTAAAGAAGAAAAGCCTAAAGCCAAATAATATCAAAAAAAGGCGCCCCGGTAAAACGGGGTGCCTTTTCTATTTCTAAGGTTAAACTGATACTGTCCCCAATTATTCAAAGGAGATAGGATGAAAAAATTCCTTATTATGTGTGCGCTTATAGTAATTTTTCCGTATTGTTATCATATCCCTGCAGCAACCACTTCCCCTCAGGAAACATTAAACGAAGCCTTGTTTGATCTTAATAATAAAAAACCCAAAGGGGAACTTTTTGCCTGGATAACTGTTGTCTATATTAACAACTTTGTTAACGGTTATCTTGCCTATAATGATACTGCCTGGCTTGACGCGGGAATTAAATATTATGACTTTGCATTAAGTAAAAGAGAAACAACATATGACGGCTATAAAGGCTGGATAGGTATTTATGGCGGGGATGAAGTCGGATTAATAGGTGAGGCATTTGTAAGCGACGCACAGGTTTTTAAGGGAATACTGAGTTTCTGCGAAGTTGTATCCAAAGATGCCGCGCTTAAAGCAAAATACGGAAAAAAAGCGGAAGAGTATCTGCTGGACGCAAAAAAGCAATTAATAGACAAATGGGACAGCCGCGGTTGTTATTTTCAGGACGGCGGCTTTGCGGCTTATGGAGTGCAGACAACCTGGTGGGATGAAAATAAAAAGATCTGGTTTGAAAGACAATCGGAAAGAAGGACCGAAAATCTGAATAAACACGCGACTATGGCCTCCTGCTTTATGAAAATATACAGAATAACAAAAGAACCGATGTATTTTGACCGCGCGGAAAAAATATTCAGTCATTATAAACAGATAATGAGATGGGATAAAAAAGAGGACAGGTATATCTGGAATTTCTGGGAACCTTTCATGCCTTTCGATATGGCCGGTAAACCTAAAAGTTGGGTAGATGTACATCCGAGCAGGCCGGGTTATCAGGCGATGGAATCCGCCGATCTGGTGGAAGCGTATCATACAGGAGTGGTTTTTGACGAGGCAGATATGAAGAGACTGGTAAATACAAATATCTGGATGTGGAACAAGTCAGCCGGCAAGCCTGTATTTAAGAGTTCTGACGGGGCAACCGAAGCAGGAGCATTATGGAGCGCTTTAGCGGATTTTGACCCCGTTATCAGGCAGTTGACCGGAGAAAGCCTTAAAAAAGGCAAATCTATTGATTATGCCCTCTTTTTGAAAGTAACCTGCAAAGAGCCGCCGGCTTATAAGAGAAAATACGTTTCAGGTGACGTAAAGCTTCCTAAAATACTTTTATATCCGGATACGGATTTGAGCATGGCGGTAGCCATACCCGCGCATATTTCTTTAAAAAACGATGAGGTAATGAAGATCTGCTGTAAAGCTAAGGTAAAAGGGAAGTTAAGTGTGGATCTGTTCAGCCCGGACGGAAAAAATCTTGTCATGAACCTGTTTAAAGAAGAATTGAAAAGGGCTGACGAATTTTACACGCAAAAATGGAAAGGGGAAAGTACGGTCAGAGGGAATTACCGGATAAGGTGGACCCTGAATGACAGCATTGCCGAAAGGCCGGTAAAAATAGAGGATTAAAACAGTTAAAGGCGGTGCTCTTCTTTGCCTTTGAGAACACATAATATTCCTATTCAGACTGTGTCGCAATTAATTTTAGAACCACCGTTCTTTAAGAACTGGAACCAAGAAGCGGTTTTTCAATAGAACTTTGCCAATTTCCCCGGATATTTTCTTCCGGGACAGGGGTTTTCGT
>Ga0118677_10001117_pt1 | contig 57523 bp, 26 predicted proteins | sample AliMusrvi5mmetaG_FD_86154 | JGI IMG/M metagenome (GOLD analysis project Ga0118677, IMG submission 86154)
GTGACGGGTGACGGGTGACGGGTGACAAACCCGGAAAACGAATCGGATTCTTAATTCGTAAATCGTAAATCGTAAATCGTAAATCGTAAATTTAATTAATGGTGGTAATTCCGTTAACTGTCAGTGTGACGCCGGGGCTGATGGTCAATTTTCCACCGGTAAGGATGGAGATGTTTTTCCCGAGATTGAGGTTTTTGTTCAGGATGGTGGTGGATGCCGTGCCAATGGTCAGATCGCAGCCGGTGCCGATCTCGAGGGTGCCCGCCCCGCCGATGGTTTGCGGGGTAGTGCCGTCGAACTTCAGGATGCCGGTTGAGGGGTTGAACCGGAGCGTTCCCGTGTTGACAAGGAGGTTTCCTTTGATGGTGCAGCCGCCCGGGAAATCGAATCCCGCCAGGATGGCATTGGTGACGGTGAGGTTGTCCATGGTGCAAACCACCGTTCCGGAGGTCACCGACTGATTAAATGCGGGAGAATCTATTTCGAAGTTGGAATAACTGCGGCCGGACAATGAAGGGGCCGAGTTTGCCTTGTGTTTATAAAGGCTTCCTGTCTGGAAGACAACGACGCTGCCAGGGCTTGCCGCACCGAAAGGGGGCATTCCCGATTCAAGCGAATAGACTGAACCTCCTGCAAAGCTCACCGAGTTGAGGGCGGTTGTTCCAAAGGGTGTCCCGCTGAAAGCGGTCCCGGCGGTGAAAAGCGACCCGCTGTTGAAAACAACCGAACCAGCGCCGGTGCCCGTGAGCTGATGCGCTGCATTTTGAAAGAGGATGTTTCCCGAAACAGAGCCGGTGTAACCTGCCGGCAGGCTCAGTGTAACAGGACTGGTTCCGTTGACAGTGAGGGTAGAGCCGGCCGAAACCTCGAACTGGGGCGCGGCAGCGCCTGTAACGCCGATGGTGACCGCCCGGGCGGCTATGCTCCCGGTGAAGGTTACCGATGCATTGTTGATGATCCTGAGCCGGCCAACCGTCTGTGGTGTTGAAAAATCAACCGTGACGGTGGAAACCAGTTTGACGGCTCCGTCGAAAACCAGGATGTCGCCGGGCACCGCAACCGTCCTGGCCGGGGTCCAGCTTGAGGCAGCCGACCAGTTTCCCGAGGAGACATTCCATGTGTAGGTTCCCGGTGTGGGCATGTAGGCTGCCCAGATCAGCGCGGCATATTCCGGGTGGTCGATAAAGGGATTGCGGTTGTGCTGGATATTCTTGTAGATCGAATCATTCCTGTCGATCTCTTTCTGCGAAACCGGGTCCTGAAGGCTCCAGAGGATCATCTGGGTCTGCGCCCAGGGAAGCAGCTGCGATCCTGATGTCATGGCGCTTCCGGCCCAGCCGGTATCTTCATTGTAATAACGGGTCTCCATGTAGAAATAGGAGCGGGCGAAGTCGCCCTTGTATTCGTCGCGTGGTTCAAAAACAGTTCCGGTATAACCCGGAGAAACACAATTTCCGAGTTTGCTGCCGTTCAGGGAGGTCCAGGTGGCTGTGCCAACCTTACCGTAGGGATAATCGTTGCGCATCCCGTTCACCTTTCCATCGGTGGGATAAAGATGGAAAATGTCGGAGATCATGGGACTCTTGTCGCTGAACCAGCTCTTCGGCCAGGAGTGCTCCCTGTTGTAGCAATTGCCTTCACCGGTGTAATTGCCGCACTGGTTCGTGACAAAAGTATACTCATAGGGAGGAGTTCCGCCGGGGATATCAGAATACATGTCCCACACCTTGCCGTTGGCCTTTTTATCGGTCTGCTTGAACCATGTCCAGAGCGCGTCGTAGGAAACAACCGTGTGGTTGTCGATGATGTCGTGCAGCGCCTGTTGCAGGGCGGTTCCGGTAAGGCCGGCAGCGGGATTGTAATACCCTGACGGGATCTGCGCGCGGGAGACTGCGAAAGCCGAAAACAGCAACATCAGAAACCCTGCGCGAATGCTTTTCATGGTTAAGGTCTGGAGAATAACAATCAGCAAAGATAGGAAAAGGAAAAAGGCAAATGCAAAATGCAAATTGCAAAGTCAAATTGCAAAGTCAAAATGCAAAGTCAAAATGCAAAGTCAAAATGCAAAGTCAAAATAAAAAAAGGAGGTTGGGCGGATCAGGGGGATTTCAGGATGTAGAGCTTCCGGGTGTAAACCATTTTCTTTTCATTGGTAACGCTGACAATATAGAAGCCCTGTGGGAAATTCCTGCTGTCAATGTCAATTTTGCCATAAACCCGGTTTCTTTCCAAAAGCAGCCGGCCGGCCGGATCCGAAATTGCCAGGTTAAATAACTGTTGCGGCAGCCCGACCGTAAAGGTTTGCTGCGCCGGATCAGGATAGATCTGCAGGTTGACCGCTTGCAGATCCGTTTCGGGAAGGCCATTGGAGTTGCACATGACCTCATTCAGTTTCTGCCATATCTGATCACAGAACAGTCCGGGAAAATCCGACCCGGGGGAGCCTGGCAAATTGCCCATCCTTACGATCACAACTCCTTTTGAAGGCGAAATGGTCACGATCTGGCCGTTCTTGCCCAATCCGGCAAACATATCCGCCGGGGCATGGGGAGCATACATACCGGGAATGACAACCTGCGAGCCCGGAACCATGTAAGAAGATTTCCCATTCAGCCACCAAAGGTAACCATACGAATTATTCAGCGGCTGCGAGGTATTGACCGACTGGTGAAGATAGGTGGAGTCGTGCAGCAGGGTATCCCCTGCCCATACACCCCTGTTTTGCATCAGCAGGCCAAACCTGGCCATGCTCCTGGCCATGCTGAAAAAAACATTGTCGTAACCGATCGTAAACCAGAAACCGGTCATGCCGGTCCGGGCCTCCAGTTTTGCCTGGGTATAGGTGTTGACGGACTGCCCCGTCGAATTAACCAGCACCTTTTCCAGCAAGGTATAAGGTGCATTGTGATACGCCCAGCGGGTTCCGGGGCTGGCCAGGAAATCGAGGCAGGTATCCAGGGTGCAATGGTTGTCGGGAACCCCGTCGTCAAGCCCGGAGGTCATGGTGAGCTGATGCCTGATGGTGATTCTTCCCTCCTGCGCCGGCGTGCAGCTGGTCCAGCCTGCACCAAGAAATTTCGAAGATGCATCTGCGATCGACAAATATCCCTCTTCCTGCGCCTTGCCCACGAGAAACGACGTAACTGTCTTTCCAGCCGAAGCCCAGTACCAGAGGCTGTCGCGCGTAAATGTTCCGAAGTACTTTTCGAGGGCAATTTTCCCATCCCTGAGCACCAGGAACCCCTTGGTGTTTTCCTGTTCCAGGAAGTCATACAGCGGTGCGATTTTTTCGGTACACCATGCCATGGATGACGGGGAGATGGTATCCCACGCCGCCGCCGGGTTCACCGGGGGGAAGTATAATCCCTGGGTTCGTCCCGGATCCGGGACCAGGGTAAAACCCAAAAGCACGGACAGGAAGATGGCGGCCTTAATAATTCTGTTCATAGAAGCGCGGCTTTATTTTTTTTCCGGAATTTCAACCTCCGCAGGATCATCGCTGTTTTCGTTATAAAACCAGTCACTTTCATCCATTATCGCGTCGGAAATTTTATCAAAGGGCACCTTCATGTATTTTCCCGCAGCGGAGACAGCAATCTCACCATTTTCCAGGACAATTTCACCGGTTCCTTCAAAGAACCGGGGTCCCTCCTGCACAACCCTTCCCACAATCTTCAACTCCTGGTTCAGCGGAATCGGCTTCCTGAATTTAGTGGTCAGTTCAAGGGTTACCCCCCAAACCTGGTCGGATTTTCCATTGGCAATGGCCCTTCCGATCGTTTCATCGAGTATTGCCGCAGCAACCCCGCCGTGCATCCTGCCCGGGTAGCTCTGGTGCATTTCCGAGGGCTTTATCAGGGCAACCAGTTCGTTGGCGCCGGTTTCATAAAAGGAGGCATGCAGGCCAAAATCATTTTGCAGGCCGCAAACGAAACACATCTTCGAGTTGTTCTGCTTCTTCAAAACAGGGTAGATCATGGGGGGGGATTCAGGTTGGAATGGTTTTACAGGTTTTTTGACGTGACGCGTGACAGGTGACGCGTGAAAGGTGACGCGTGACGGGTGACAGGTGACAGGTGACGGGTGACGGGTGACAGGTCACGATTTTCGTCACGTGTCACGATTTTCGTCACGTGTCACGATTTTCGTCACGCGTCACGATTTTCGTCACGTGTCACGCCCTTCGTCACGCGTCACGAATAACTCCTCCAGGTAATGCCGTTCAATCCCGAATAATTTCTTTACCGCCTCGATATCCTCCAGTATCTTTTTCCTGCCAGCTGGTTTTCCGGGACTTTTTCTTCCTACGATCATCACATTTTTCGGGGTGTGTTCGGTGGAGATAAATTCGAACACCTTTGTTTTGTAACCATGTGCCTCGAGCATCATGGCGCGGATGCCGTCGGTAACTATCTCGGCCTGCCGCTCTTCCAGGATGCCATGTTTCATCACTGATTTTAATTCATTGCTCACGTGAAATTCCTTTCTTACCTGTTTGTGGCAGCATGGCGCGCAAACGATCAGCGACGCCCCGGAGGTGATGCCCCTGAAAATGGCATCATCCGTGGCCGTATCGCAGGCATGCAGGGCAATTAAAATGTCGATTTTTTCAAGTGCTGCCTCCCGGATGGTTCCGCAGATAAATTTAAGCCTGTCAAAGGCCGACTTTTCTGCAATGGCATTCGACAATTTCACCAGGTCTCGCCTTGTTTCCACCCCCGTCATCACGGGATTTTTACCAAGGATGTTGGCCAGGTAATCGTAAAGTGCAAAGGTGAGGTACCCTTTGCCCGAACCCATGTCGGCAACATGAAATCCATCCGGCAACACGAGTTCCCTGATAAACGGCGCGATCAGTTCGATGTACCGGTTGATCTGGAGATACTTGTCGTTCATCTCGCTGCGCACCTCGAAATTCGCATTCAGGATCCCCAGTTCCCTCAGGTAAATATTGTTTTGGGTGGCAATGATCCGCTCTTTCAGGTGGTCGTGGCTCAACGACGCGGCCGGTTTCAGCAGGGGCTGGCTGGACCTGATTTTCACTTTCCCGCTGCCCGTGATGAGCAACCGGAAGGTCTCCTGGTCCGAGAAAAGGTCGGCATTGTAAAAATCAGCCTCCAGCGATTTTTTTACCAGGACCATCGCCTCTTCAAGGTCATAATTCTTTGTAATATCTTTGGTTTTATGACGATATACGAAATTCAGCCTGATCCCCTTTTTGAGCTCAACCATCGTGATGATGATGCTTTTCAGTTCGGATGCCCGGTCGCGCTGGTTGCTGAGAACCAGCTTTATGAACTCTTTTTTGCTGATGAGGGAGGTTACCTTGTCAAAGAATAGTGCGATCTGCCTGTTTTCCATCGTGTTTTTAATAAAAGCCTGAGGGGAGTTTTATGCACCCGGCCTGGAAAAACAAAACTACTGAAATTTCGGTCACGGGAAAAATTAACCTTATACCATGTTTCGTTGTCACTGCCATGGGAACTTAGGGGCAATTAAATTTCAGCATCCTCCTTTTATAATCAGTGGGGTGCCGCCGGTTTTATGCATGGCATATTTTTGCAGGTTTGTGACTTTGTATTATTTTTGTTTCGATTGCTTGTAGGCGCGGACTCAAGGATATTAATACATTTGAACTGATGGTTACTGATCTGGAATTCGATTTTCTGCAGGCCTGCCATGAAGCAGTTACCCGCCAGCAGGAGTTGGTGCCTTTACTGGCCCAACACCTGGGTTTGTTGCCCGAAGCGGTCATTTTTCATTGGCGCGAAACATTGAATGGAGAGCAATCGGGGTCAATTACCGGGACAGACTGGAGATATTTTTTCCATGGCCAGGAGTGTGACCTGAAGAACACCCGTGACGGCAGGTTTTTAAGACTTGATTTTGGACCGAACGGCAGGTACGACACCTTCTCAGGGTTTGGAATACTACAATTTATCATGACCACTACGTTTCCCTGGCGTGAATTTGCGAAGCTGAAGGTACACCTTTACAACAAGCCGGCCGCTTCTGATGAATTGTCGGGTTCACATCAAAGGATGCGGGCGATTGTCAAACGACTCCGCGAGTTAAGCCTTCTTGAGGTTGCCGACCCTGAACTTTGCGCGCTGGTTGAAGAAAATACGCACATCCGGCCCGATGGCAGTTCATTGGTCACCATTCCTCAGACAGATTATTTGTTGCTGGAGGTTATGCTGTTCAATACCAGCTCGTGCTTTAACCTGGTCCTGTCAGATTCGGGAAAACAACTTATCGGGGAGAAAAACAGATGACGAAATACCACCCGGTATTGCGCTGCGGGATTCATTACCGGATCATATTCATCCTGCTCCTGGTTTCAGGCTTGTCGGCTCCCCGCCTGGATGCCCGGCAATCCCCGCCTGGTGCACCCCGCAAACGTCCTTCGGTAGGACTGGTCCTCAGCGGAGGCGGGGCGAAAGGTTTTGCTTATGTAGGGTTGCTCCGTGTGATCCAGGAGGCCGGGCTGCCCATCGATTATATCGGCGGGTCGAGCATTGGCAGCATCATCGACTGTCGGTCATGGGATCAAACATCAGCCCGGGAGTGATGCTGTTCCTGAACCTTGGGTTTTGGTTTTGAAAACGTGACGGGTTATGGTTCCAGGTAATCGGAAAACTTTCCATCGATGTGCTGGTTGAACCACCGGTCGATGATTGATTTCCTGAACCTCCACTCCTTTCCCAGTTTGGCTGCCGGAATTTTACCGTCCTGGGCCCAGGTATAGATTGTCTGCGGTTTCAGTTTGAGGTACCCGGCAACCTCCTCGAGGGTCATGATGTCGTCCATGGCTATTTCCCGATCAGGTTTAAAATTTTGTCCGCCCCCGATGGTTTTTTCACGGCGGTGTCAGGATAAACTGCGGGAGTCCTGTTTAACTCCTGCTTTTCAGGCTGCTTCGGCGCAACAAGCTGTTCGACAGAATAGACAATGGCGGTGTAGAAATTGCCTTCGTATTTCCTGAAGAGTTTGAACTCTTCCTGCTTTTCGCAGAGGAACGGCCTTAGATTCCAGGCCAGCTGGATGCCTACAAATGCCAGGATGACTATCCATATCCTGAACACCGTGACCCCGATCTGCGGATAGATGCTTTTATTTTCACAGGCATATTTCAAGGCATCGACCATGAGCCGCATGCCGAATATACCCGCAAAAACAAAGATGGCCACGTGCAGCAGCTGCAGGAAGTGGTAGTTTCCGCCGGTAACCTGGAAAACCACCACGATGGGTGCAAAAGACAAGGCTATGGTCGCTGTAAGCACCACACCGCTCAACACGATCACGATCATCTGCCTGAAACTCATTTTCGATCCCAGTACCTGCTGAATGATGAAAAATGATGGAAAGCAGATAATCACTGTTGAAATAAAGAGGAGAATGACCTTAAGCCCGGTGACGACAGACTGCAGAAAACTGTGATAGCTGCCCATCACCATGCCATAGAGAAATGCGAACCCGCAAATAAGCAACACCTGGTTAATTATCAACCTGTTGGATTGCTGCCTGTTGATTTCGCTGAAATAAGATTCCTTGTTTTGGAAGATTTTAAATACTTCCCTGATCCCTGTGAAAGTTTTCATGTTGGTAGCGTTTAACTTTCAACAAAGATAGGGTATATTTTACTGTTTGGTACTGTTTGTTGATATTTTTTATTGTGTGTTGGGAAAATAGTGACGCGTGACGCGTCACGTGTCACGCTTTTTTTTATTTCATCGGCATCGTCCGCGGGTGTTCCTTCACCGATTTTTCAATGCTTTTAAGCAACGGGCTGGCGAGGGCATCCAGGTAGTTTTTATTCACAGCCTCCCAGTTAATGGCATCCAAGATAGCGGTAAGATAGTCGGCACGTTTGTTCTGATATTTCAGGTAATAGGCATGCTCCCATACATCGATGCATAATACGGGTATCCCTCTTTCGGGGGAGATGTCCATGATGGGATTGTCCTGGTTCGGGGAAGAACCTACGGCCAGTTTTTTATCTGTAGTTACATAGAGCCATGCCCAGCCTGAACCGAAACGGGTGGCTCCTGCCTTGTTCAGCATGTTTTTCAGGCTGTCGGGCGAGCCGAAGGCTGCGATGACCGCTTTCCCTACTTCGCTCTTCGGGTTGAACGGCTTGTTGAGCGAAAGCGTATTCCAGTAGAGGGAGTGGTTGAAATGGCCGCCGGCATTGTTCCGGATGGCATCGCCGGCTTCACCGGCATGCAACATGAGATCATCCAGCGACCAGGCTTCATATTTACTGCCTTTCACCGAGTTGTTGAGGTTCTTAACATAGGCTGCATGGTGTTTCGAATAGTGAATCTCCATCGTGGCAGCATCCACAACCGGTTCCAGGGCGTTGTAGGCATAGGGCAATTTTGGCAACATGAACGGATAGTTTTGTGCCGGAAGAATGAAACTGGCTCCAAGGAAAAGGATTGCGAAGATGCTGACAATTTTGAAATTATTGTTTTTCATGGCTTTCTAATTTGATTTTGTTATTTATGGTTCGCCAAACGGCAACGTTTTTGTTTGATATCATGCGGGTTAAAACTTCCTGATGCACCGCACCTGGTCGGGCCAGTCTTTCTGGCTTTCCTCCTGGATGCCGGAATCGGAACCGTTCATAAAGACCTGGTCGAATGACTCTTTCAGCGGGTCTGTGATCCCTTCTGTCGAGCTCCAGTAAATCCCGTAACTGTAATTAAAGGGTGCCAGCAGTGAGCGGTGGAGGTACATCTGGTTCAATTCATATTTTGACGGAAGGTACCAATCGTTGTAGGTTACTGTGCCAATGGTCTTGGAATAGTCCTTGCAGAGGCGTGCGGCATAGCTGCCACTCCCCTGCAAAGCAACGATCTTATCCGTATTATTTACCCCGGTAAATGCCCCGTCTTCATTTGCGCCTGTAATTTCGAAGGTGTTGTTAAACCATTTGGTCCCTCCTGCCGGGCCCAGGTCAACAGTAGCTGCGATGAGTCCGTGTGTGGCTGTTCCGTCGAGCCAGAAAATATTTCCCCCGCCGTATGATTCTCCCATAGTGTGCATCGTAGTTGCAGGAGCAAGTTTCACCCATCCGTATGCAACCATCGATTTACCGGGATTGATGGTCAGGTTGCCCCCGCTTTGAATGGTGACGTTGTGGCAGAAAGTCGCATTGATGGTGGTGATGACCGGCGAGTGGGGTGCCTCCGGAATCATGACGTCATTCAAGGTGGTGGGCACCCTGGCCAGGTCCCAGTTCCCGGCTTTGTTCCAATCAGAATCCAGGGTTCCGGTCCAGGTGATGGTGGTAAATGAAGTGGGTTCTTCCGTGCGGATTTCGAGGGCAGGATCTCCAAACACATTGCAGTCGTAATGGCACCAGAGCTGGGCTCCCGGTTCGAATTCCCCAGGGAGGGAAATCCATGGAGCTGTTTTTACTTTTGAGATCATCTGTACTGTCCCCAGGTGCTTTTCGGGCAGGGTCGTGGTGTATATTGCACTCACAAATTCCCGCTCCAGGTGCTGGGAAGGGCCGTCGGAAGTACCCTGGTCGAACCAGCCGTACCGCGAGTTAAAGATGCCGGCGACAAGAAAATTAGCAATCGTTACAGCTTTTGCGGCAATGCATCCGCCGGATACATCAAAGGCACCATCATCGCATCCCTGGGTATAGAGCAACTGGTAATTGTGTGTGATCCCGTTCACCTGCGAAAAATTGGCATTGGTGATGTTCGACGTATAAAGACGCATCATGTAGCCGGAATTTGCATGACCCAGGTGATGAATGAACGAATTTCCCTGGTTGATGGCAGCCAGCAGGTTGGCTGAGCTCCATGACCACCCGGGGATATCGTACAATTTTTTAATGTCGTTCGAATTGGAGGGGATCCCGTGGGTAAAATAACCGCTGTCGGCGTGGTCATCGATTAGCAGATCCATGTAACTTCCGCCATAGGTCACCGGGCTGGCGTAGAGATATTCACCTGCCATCAACGGACGGGAAAACTCCCCCAGCACCGGGTTGGTCTGATAGGAAACCGTTTTATGGATCATCCGGTGAAGTTCGGCAGTATCATTCACCGTGAACCGGGCTACCGCAATATCAGGCAGCAAATCGGGGTTATCCGGCAGTATCTCGCCATATTTGTGGTTTCCATTGGCATCAAAGTTGCCGTCAAGACCTGAATAATAAAGATCGGAGGGGATGGAATCGACATAAACCATGTCGGAGTTTACAGAACAATGAAGCCTCCGGAAGGGCACCAGTGGCGGATTTCCGGCCAGGAGTACATATTGAACCTGGTTGTTTATACGCTGGTTGATGATGAAATTCCTGATTTTTTCCGGCAGGTCGTAGCCGGTCATCACCGAAGAGATGCTGTCGGTGGTCACTACCTTTGCGATCATGCCTTTGCCGGCATACATCGAGATCACCGGCTGGAATTCATTTTTAAAGATCACCGGTGAAATGATCAGGTAATCGTAGCCCAGGGCCGGCGCATCCTTTTGAGGGTAACTGCTCATCATTTCAGGATTCATGGCGAAAGCTTTCACCCGGCTGAGCACATTTCCGGCGGTGGGCAGAATGTTCTGCGCCGCAAGGGATCTGGCATCGGCGCGGGTTTTGATTTTCACCGTCACCTTGCCGAAATAGGAGAGCTTTCCGGCCGCAGGATTGTACCTTACCGGGGTAAAGGTGCACAGCGCAAAGGCATAGCCATTATAGTACTGTGTGAGCAAATGGCCCGTTTCCCGGGCAGGATAGGACTCCTGTTGCTGATATACTTTTTCATTCCTGACAAATTCACCCGGTTTTTCGGAAAAGGTGTGACTGACAGGTTGTTTCGGCGGGAGTATAAATGTTCCGGGCATGGTCGTTTCCTGCTCGTTGATGACTTCGATGGATTCGGCGGATTCGCCGGGAGGCAGCATCAGCACCACCTCATGCCAGGGCAGCAGGGGCTCCCCGGGAATCCCTGAAAGAATGGTGTTATCGAAATTCACTGTTTGGAAGGCGTCCCTGGATTCGATTTTAACATTGCTGAAATAAAATGTCTTCTCAACAATCCCGGCTTGCAGGATAATTCCCTGGAATACCGCAAGCAAAAACAAAAAAGTGTGTTTCATCTTGTCAATCTTTGATGTAAAGGTACAAAAACTTTAAGTTTTGCATTCCTATACTATTTCCGGTTAACCGGAACTGTTTTTAATGGATCCGGTATCTACACAGCCAAGCTGGTGCTTAAAACCAATGACAATGTGATGACGAAAACGATCAGGATCGTTTGCAACCAGTGTATCGCCATTATTGACCGGGGCCAATTGCTTTACCCTTTTGATTTCCCGGCCAGTTTTTGTCTTACTCCGGCGATTACGATCAGGGATATAACTGATAAGATCAACCCCCATGCCCACAGTGGAAAAACAGGGGTATCTCCCGCGCCATAGCTGTGCATTCCTTTGGAAAGGTAGTAGTTGACCCCGACAAAAGTCATGATCACACTTCCGAAGGCGAGAACCGATGCTACACTGAACACATAGTTGCTGCGCATTTTAGGGATGAACCTCAGATGCAGCACGAGGGTGTAGGCAATTACAATCACCAGAGCCCAGGTCTCCTTGGCATCCCATCCCCAGTATCTTCCCCAGGATTCATTGGCCCAGATACCGCCAAGAAACGTTCCGATGGTGGCCAGGACAATCCCGACGATCAGGTTCATTTCGTTGATATAGGTAAGTTCGCTGATGACCAGGTCGAGCCGTGCATTGTTCTTAACCGTTTTAAACAAAAAGATCACAAGGTTCATCAATCCGAGAATGAACCCGAGTCCCAGGAAGCCATAGCTGATGGTAAGGGTCGCCACATGGATGATCAGCCAGTAGGATTTTAAAACAGGCTGAAGGTTCGTCAATTGCGGGTCGTAACTGCTGTGACTCGCGGTCATCAGGATGAAGAAGGCAAGCAGGGCCGTTGCCGCAAGGGTGATCCTGGAATAGCGTGCAAAACTGAAACCCGCCAGCAGGCTGCCCCAGGCGATCAGTATCAGCGATTCGTAACCATTGCTCCAGGGAGCATGCCCGGTGAGATACCACCGCAGTATCATGCCGAAGGTATGGTACAGGAATGCCAGTACCAGCATGGCGGTAGAAATGTCGAGCGCCAAAGAGATGATCCTGCTCTTTTTTTGCCGGAGGTTATCAATGAAGGCAAGCAAAAGCAGGATAACGCTTAACATGGCATAAACGTTCCTGAGGGTTATGAAAATCTGCAGCTTATTATAGAGGATCTCGACATTGATTTTTGTCTCCGATTCCAGCAGCCCGCTGCCGGGCGAATGCCGCTGAATGCTGCTGATGATGCCGGCAATTTTATCCGCCCTGGCGTAATCGCCCGAAACGGTCGCTTTGGAAACCTCGGTGAAATAGGCAAACATGATGTTGGCATAATTCAGCGGTTTCAGTTGAAGTTCTTCGCCGATGACCGCGGTTGCCCCGGTTAATGGCTCCATGGCAGGCTTTTCATCCCAGCTCACCCATTTATTGCCGGCATTGCCCTCTTCCGGGAAAAGTTTGTACATGCTTCCCCTGATGGCCATTTCAAAAATATTCAACCGCTCGTCAACCTTGATGATCTCCTTGTCGAAACTGTTTTGCGTGGATTGCTTTTTCCGGAAAGCCTCTTCAACATATTTCTGAAGTTTGTACTGGTTGGCGGCATCGAAAAAATCAAGGAACGAAGCATAATTACCCGTGATCCCGATGATGGCCTGAACCGGTTTCTCCCTGACCAGTATGATCTTCTGCTGTTTCCAGAATTCGGGCATCATCATCATGTCCATGAGGACCTGGATGGCATCCATCTCCCCTTTGCCGGCGATCTCAAACTTATCCTTCCTGGATATTTTATGCATCACGTCATAGGCCATGGAATGGATCGGCTCGAAGCGACCGTCAAATGTCTGCACCAGCAAATGGCCGAATTTTTCAGCATGTTCCGGGGAGACAGGTTTCGGGATATTGGTTTGGGAAAAGGCGGCAGCACTTAAGACCATGAAAAAACCAGCCATCAGCGCTCCTGCTTTTCTTTTCAGCCTGGTCTCCCCTATTTTACGGCTGAGTTCATGAAACCGTGAATTTTTTTTGAACAGGGAGACAATAAACCCCAGGAAGAGGAGAAAATAACCTGCATAGGTCACCATCGTGCCGTAAAAATCGTGATTAACCGAAAGGATCGTGCCCTTCTCATCGTTGTCATACGAAGATTGAAAAAACCGGTACATGTCGTAGTCCAGAACATTATTCATGAAAATTCGGTGATTCTCCTGCAGATTCCTCCGGTGATCAATCAGGGTCACTTCACTGGCGTATGAGGAAGGACTCATGGAGCCGGCATACCGGTCGAGAATAAAATCATTCAGCCTGATGGAAAATGGCAGTCCGACTGGTTTTTCCCCATAACCCATTTTGAAAGACACCCCTTCGAAGTCATAGTCGTACAACCGCATCAGGTATCCTGAACCGCCAAAAACAATGGCCTTATGCAATCTGTTTTTTACAGTGACATTTAACACCAGGGCGTCCGATCCCTTCTCGTCGGGATTTCCGCTCACAAATTCTGTGGTGGCGTGGCCGAAAAAACCGGTACACATGAATGCCTGCCCCTGCACCCGGTAAAGCAGGTTCTGCGTAAGTTTCACTTGGGTGGCTGCCGGAATCGTATCCGATTCCTTAGTCTGCATGTTCGTCCGGATGACCTCAAAAGGCGCCGTAAATGAAAGCCCTCCTGTGGTGTCATCTATCCTTACAGCCCCGTCCTTAGCGCAGTTGAACGACAGGGAGAGCTTTCCCACCGTGATCACCCCGCCTTCGGCCAAAAACTGGTTTTGCTGACTTGTTGTATCAGCGACAATCAGTGCAACAATCTTTTTTCCGTCAGGAACATTTTCCTTCACCTTTTCAACCGCATTTTTAATCACATTCAGATAATCAATGGTGATCTTCTCCTTGTCCGGTCGGGTAAATTCGAGGTGAAGTGAGTTCTTTGCAAAATTGCTAATGCTGAAAGGCTGGTCGTAGCTGAATTTTTCATCCTGCAGTGCGATCTGAAGCCAGGGTTCCTGGGTATAGATGATGCTGCTCTCCTGCCCTTCCCGGATATGCATGGTTCCTTCAAACCCGAAATACCTGGTGATCCCGGCCCCGAGAATGATGACGATGAATGCCACATGGAAAAGAATCTCTGCCCACATTTTCCTGCTCACCATTTTGAATTTCGAAATATGTCCGAAAAGGTTCACTATCAGCAGGAAAAAGATCAGTTCGAACCACCAGGCGTGATAGACAAGATTTTGCGCCGTCATGGTGTCGTACTTATCTTCAATAAAAGTGGCCGCTCCCATTGAAAACATGAGTGCCACAAGCAGGAAAATCATGGTCGGAGAAGAAAGCAGCAGGTTTGATATTCGTTTTAAAAGGAGTTTGATCATGTATGTTTGCGCTTTTAATAACAGGGATAAGTGATTAAGGGGACGGTTAACGTATTGTGGCACAAAAATACGTCAATATCTTCACATATTAAAACCGGCTTGCGTTCATCTTGCAATATTCCTGATCATGCCGGTAAAGATCAGACCATGGAATGGCAGCATGCAGAACCAGTAAATCCTCCCCCAGATCCCCATCGGGCGGAAAGTGGCTGTTTGCTGCAGAACCTGGTCCTCTCCTATTTTAAATTCGAGCCAGGCCTCCCCGGGAAGTTTCATTTCGGCAAAAAGCAGCAGTCTTTTCCCCTTTTTATCGGCAAAGATCACCCGCCATAAATCGAGGGCATCGCCGGCGGCAATTTCGCCCTGGCTGGTTCTTCCCCTTCCCTTGCCAACTCCTCCGACAAGCTTGTCCATAAATCCCCGGATATTCCAGAGCAAATCGGCATAATACCAGCCGTTTTCACCCCCGATGGACCAGATTTTTTCCAGGGATTTTCCCACATCCCTGACTTTCCGTTTCCGGATATCCTTATAACAGCCATATACCGGTACTTCGACGAAGTGCGAAAGCCCTATTTCGAGGTTTTGGCTGGTAAGTGCATCTTTCCAGCTTGAAAGCACCCGGTGCTGTTCAATCTTGTCAAAAGCCAGTTCAATGGACCTGTCATACCCGATGGGGGTGATCCCAAGCATTTTTTCCAGGGCATTGTCCTTGCATACCACCTCGACTTTCATGCTGTTGACGAGCTGCGATGCCAGTGAATATGAAATGGAGGTAACAAAATAGAGCCAGTAGCAGGATAGACGCGGTGTCATAACGGGGACAATCGCAATCCATCTCCGCAATCCGCGGATGTGGGCAAAACGGAGCAGCATCTCCCGGTAGGTGAGCACATCCGGGCCCCCGATGTCAAAACTCCGGTTGAATGTTTCCTTTTTCATCACAACACCCGACAGAAACTCCACCACATTCCTGATCGCGATGGGCTGGCATTTCGTAGCCAGCCAGCGCGGTGCGATCATCACGGGCAGTTTTTCAACCAGGTCGCGGATGATTTCAAAGGAGGCGCTCCCCGAACCAACGATGATCCCGGCCCTCAGGGTGGTCAGCGCATATACCCGCGAAGCCAGGATATCCTCCACGTTTTTCCGCGACGACAGGTGTTTGGACAACTCTTTTTCATTGACAATTCCGCTGAGGTAAACCACCTGTTTCACATTGGTTTGTTCCATCCGTTTTTTAAAATTCCCGGCAGAGATGGCCTCCATCTCCTCGAAACTGCCATATTTGGTCGACATGGAGTGGATCAGGTAAAAGGCAACATCGATGTCGGCAGGGATGCGGTTCAATTCGTCATCCCGTAAAAAATCGACCTCCGCCACGCTTAACCGGCCCTTTTCGAACCGGCTGGCATCGAACCTGTTGGTATCCCTTACGCAACACACCACTTCATGTCCCTGTTCAAGCAGAACCGGCAGCAACCGTTTGGCGATGTACCCGGTGGCACCGGTCAGGAGGATTTTCATTCCGTTTTCAGTATTGAATAGATGAGTTCATCAAGAAATTGTCCGTTTTTAAAAAGCGACTTCTCCAGCCTGGCTTCAAGTTTCATCCCTGCTTTTTCGAGTGCGCGGGCAGATGCGGGGTTTGTTGAAAAAGGGCGGGCATAAATCCTGTTGACGTCAAACGATTTAAACCCATGTTCGATCATCCGGGTGATGGCCTCCGTAATGATCCCCTTTCCCCAGTATTCCTCGCCAAGCCAGTAGCCGATTTCGGCATTTTTCCTGTGGATGTCGTTCTGCAGATAGATCCCGATCGACCCGCAGGCGATGCCATTCACTTCAATCGCAAAGACCCTGGCCGGATTGTCATCCTTGAAGGTGTTTATATAGGAGATCCCGTTCCCCCGTGAATAGGGATGCGGAAAAGCATCGGTAAGTTTGTCTGCAATCTTTTTATTGTTGGCAAATTTTACCAGGTTGTCAAGGTCGTCAGGTTTCCAGTGACGGAGGATGATATTGACCTTTGGTCGGTTCATGGCTGGAGATTTAGGGGATTAATTTGACTTTTTTTTGCTTGATTTCGCCATGGGATTATATTCCAGCGCCAGGCTGATGAAATATTCCAGGTCGCGATCCCTGTCTATTCCTTCGGGTTCAACAAAGATAAACCCTTTCATGGGGCGGTGGGTGAAATCCATTTCGCGGCAACCGTTCCTGGCTAAAGCCTCGCCGGTTTTGTCCGGACCGATCCGTGCCATCAGCATCTCCTTGACGACACCGACACACATTTTGTCGTTTACCAGGAAGCAGATGCCTCCGATCATTTTTTTGGCTTCAAACGGAACATCCAGTTCCCTGAATTTTTGCCTGATGCGATCGGCAAGGTATTCGTCGTATGCCATGGTTTATTTTTTTTGAGGGTGAAATTTCTACAAATATATTTCAAAATTCCCGGGAGTTCTTAATAACTTCGTAACCAATTAACACATACCTCAATGAACTGGAAAAGAACGATCCTTATCGTCGCCGCCATCCTGGTGGTGATCGCCGTGACTGCAACCATCATTTTTTACCCGATGTACCGCTTCATGTTCACCGAAAACACCCGGTCCGTTGATCCGGGTCTCACCATCGTGCAGGGAGGCGGGGGAAACAGCGGCGTGCTGGTGACCGACAGCGCCGTGGTAGTGATCGACACCAAGATGGGCGGTGCGGCGGAGAAGCTCTACAACCTTGCAAAGGAAAAAGCCGGGGCAAAAAAAATCATCGTGGTCAATACCCATTATCACGGTGATCATGTAAACGGAAACAAATTTTATACGGGCTGCCCTGTTTACATTGGTTCCTACGACCGGAAATTCCTCATAAATGAGATCAGCCGTGAAAACATGCCCAACCGGTTTGTCTGCGACAGCTTGGTTCTGGATCTCGGGAATGAAAAAGTATGTCTTTACAACCTTGGCCAGGGGCACACCTGGAACGACATGGTGGTGCTGCTGAAAAACCGGCAGGTGCTCTTTACCGGCGACCTGGTTTTCAACAAAGTCAATCCGTTTTTAGTCCGTGAAAGCGGCGCCAGCGTCGACAAATGGATCGGCACCCTTGACCGGATGCTGAAAATTCCCGGACTCGGCATGGTTGTTCCCGGTCATGGTGACCCCGGCGACAAGACAATGCTCGCAGGCATGAGAACCTATTTTCTCGACATGAAGGTTGCAGCTGACGATCCTTCACGGGAGAAGGAGATGAAACTGAAATACAAAGAGTGGTTGAACCTGCCGATGATGACCTCCCCTTCGGCAACAATGGATTATATCCGCAAAAAATAATTCTTCCCCACCCTCATTCTCCTTCATTATTCATGATTCGTTATTCGTTATTCAATATTCGTTATTCGTTGTTCATCTCCCCCTCCCATTTCGCCACCACCACCGTGGCCAGGCAGTTTCCAACAACGTTGATGGCCGTGCGGGCCATATCCATCAGTTCATCTATGCCAAGGATGATGAAAATCGGCCAGGCAGGTAAACCGAAGCTTGCGGCCGTACCGAGCAGGATGACCAGTGAGGCACGGGGAACTGCAGCCACTCCTTTGCTGGTAAGCATCAGGGTAAACATCATGACGATCTGGGTTTCAAACGACAGGTGAATGCCGGCCATGTTGGCCACGAAAACAGAGGCAATTGCCAGGTAGAGGGTGGTACCGTCGAGGTTGAAGCTATACCCGGTCGGCATGACAAATGAGACTATTTTCCGTGGCACACCGAATTGTTCCATGTTTTCCATGGCTCGCGGAAGCGCTGATTCGCTGCTGGTGGTGGCAAAAGCAATGGTAGCCGGTTCAGCGATTGCCCTGATAAACTTCCTGACAGGGATCTTCAACACCAGCATGATGGGCAGCAACACCAGGAGAATGAAAGCCAGCAATGCCATATAGAGGGTTGCCAGCAGCTGGAAGAGATTTACCAGGACATTCAGCCCCATATGCCCGACACTATATGCAATGGCTGAGAATACGGCAAAGGGGGCAAACAGCATGACGATGTTGGTGAATTTGAACATCACGGCCGTGAGCGATTCCGTGAACCGCAGCATGGGGGCGCGATGCTGTTCCCTGACCATGGCCAGTGCCACACCATAGAGGATGCTGAACACGACAATCTGCAAAACCTGTCCCTCGGCGATCGATTTCGCGATATTTTCCGGGAAAATGTGAAGAACGACATCGTGCCAGTTTTGTGACTGAACCTCGGGAAGGGTCCCCCTTGTCATTTCCGGGGGGATCACCACTCCGATCCCCGCCCCGCTGATGTTGATGGCGGCCAGGCCGATAAACAGCGCAATGGTGGAGACGATCTCGAAGTACACCAGCGATTTCCATCCCATCCGGCCAACCTGTTTCAGGTTTGCATGCCCGGCAATACCGGTAACCAGCGTGGCAAAAATGAGCGGTGCGATGATGGTCTTGACCAGGTGAATGAAGACCTGGCTCACGATATTCAGCTCTTTGGCAACCATCGGCAAATCATACCCGAACTCCACACCTGTGAGCATGCTCAGGAAGATCCACGTAGTGAGTTTCTTTTTTCGGAGTGCGTAAAGGAGGTAACATGCCAGGGGTATCCAGCGGAAGCATACGAACAGCCACCCAGGCACCTGTGTGCCGGTAAAATGATTTACCGCGTGAAGCGCTATGGCAAGGGTAAGGGAAAGGAAAAATAACGGAAGAATGCGTTTGGAGATGTTTTTCATGGAATAAACGGCAACTGGTCATTCATATTCAACAAATATAAAGAACAATGCCATTAATTCCATGAAAAATAAAGCAGAAGGTCGTTTCTGACCTTCTGCTTTTTTTGCACAAGTAATCCCGGGATAAACCTACCTTTTTATCATCCTGCTGGTTACCGAACCGTCATGGGTGATTACATGGACCAGGTATACTCCCGAAGGTTTGTCAGACAGGGAGAAGTCGCCTTTCATGCCGGTCATTTCAGCAGAAAGAACGTTGTTCCCCTCCATGCCATATACATCAACCCTGACCTTCTCCGTTCTTCCTATTCCGGTCAATTCAAGGGTGAATTTCCCGGTGGTGGGGTTCGGGTAGATCTTCATGCCCGGATTGCTATCGGTAAACGGAAGTTCATTTACCCCGGCTTCAGTTGCAACAATGCTATGGGAGAGAGACATACAATATTGGCCGGTTGTGGTAATATAGCCATGAAGATAGCCTCCCGGGTTGACAAGGGTTCCGGGCAGATAGTGTATCAATTGCCCGGCAATCATGGTTGCATGTCCACCGCTCTGCACCGTAAAGAAAGTGCCGCCTCCTGCAACTGTAATTGTTTCAATTGCATCGAAACACTGGGTGCCGGTAACAGTGATATTCTGAAGCACATTAACCGTTGGCACACTGCTGACAGACATGATCACCGCATTGGATGTGGCCGGATTGTTCACGGCACAGGTTGCGTTTGAAGTAAGGATGCAGGTGACGATATCTCCATCGGCAGGTATATAGGCATACGTAGCGGAAGCCGCACCCGTAACAGTTGTTCCGTTCACCTTCCAGGCAAACGCCGGAACACTGCCGCTGTTGGTGGCAGATGCCGTAAAGGTTACCAGGGTGCCCGCAAAAACCGGGTTGGCAGATGCACTGATTGCAACACTTACCGGAAGCAACGGGTTGACCGTCATGGTAATCACATTCGATGATGCCGGATTACCGGTGGTACAGGTTGCGTTAGAGGTCAGGAAGCACGTTACCGCATCACCGGTTGAAGGTACATACATATAGGTTAAATTGGTGGCGCCGGGTACATTTGATCCATTTACTTTCCACTGATATGCAGGGATTGTACCTCCGTTGACAGGGGTGGCAGTAAAGGTGACCACAGTGGTTGCGCAGACAGGATTGGCTGATGCGACAATTGAAACGCTTACCGGAAGTAACGGGTTTACCGTCAGCGTCACCGTGTTTGTCGGCAATGGCCCTCCACATGTTTCAAGGGCATTTTGCATCGCCCTGAAATAGGTTGTGGCCGTAAGGATTCCAGGTTGGAAATTGAGGTTTGTTGCCCCGGAAATGTTGCTGAATGTACTGTTATTCAGTGAACTTTGCCATTGATATGTGGGTGAAGTGCCATTCAGGGGTGCAATCCCGGTTAACTGTCCCGGAATCGTGTTTGAACAGATTGTCTGATTCGCACTGATCGACCCAACGGCAAGCAGAGGATACACCGTCATGGCCAACATGTTTGAAGTAGCAGGATTCCCTGTCGTGCATGTCTCGCTTGATGTCACTATGCAGGTCACTGCATTGCCGTTTGAAGGAATAAACGCATAAGTTGAACTAGTTGCACCCGGGGCATTTGTTCCGTTCACTTTCCATTGGTATGCCGGGGATGTACCGCCATTTGTCGGGGTGGCGATAAAAGTCACAGACGTTCCTGCGCAGACCGGGTTGGCCGATGCGGCAATGGTTACGCTCACCGGCAGCAGTGGGTTCACCATCATGGTCACCGTGTTGGAGGTGGCCGGATTTCCTGAAGTGCATGTTGCACTGGAAGTAAGTACACAGCTCAGGGCATTACCGTTAGACGGGATAAACGCATAGGTTGAATTGGTAGCACCCGGTGCATTTGTACCGTTCACTTTCCATTGGTATGCCGGTGATGTTCCGCCATTTGTCGGGGTGGCAGTAAAAGTCACAGACGTTCCTGCGCAGACCGGGTTGGCCGATGCGGCAATGGTTACGCTCACAGGCAGCAGCGGGTTCACCGTCATGGTCACCGTGTTGGAGGTGGCCGGATTGCCAGTGGTACACGTCTCACTTGAGGTCAGCACACAGGTCACGGTGTTGCCGTTTGCAGGGGTGAACATATAGCTGGAACCTGTGGCACCTGAAACGTTGGTGCCATTCACCTTCCATTGATAACCAGGGGATGTTCCGCCATTTGTCGGAGTAGCAATATAGGTGACAGAAATGCCTGCGCAGACCGGGTTGGATGAAGCTGCAATAGATACGCTCACCGGCAGAAGCGGGTTCACCGTCATGGTCAGCGTGTTGGAGACAGCAGGATTGCCGGTGGTGCATGTAGCATTTGAAGTCAACATGCAGGTCACTGCATTGCCGTTTGCAGGAATAAATGCATACGTGGAATTAGTGGCTCCGGTAATATTGGTGCCATTGACCTGCCATTGATAAGCAGGGACTGTTCCTCCATTTGCCGGGGTAGCAGTATAAGTTACTGATGTCCCTGCACAGACCGGGTTGGCCGAAGCGGCAATAGAAACGCTCACCGGCAGCAATGGGTTCACCGTCATGGTCACCGTGTTTGAAGTGGCCGGATTGCCGGTGGTGCACATTTCACTGGAGGTAAGAATACAATTGATCAGATTTCCATTGGCGGGAATAAATGCGTAGGTTGAATTGGTCGCACCTGCAACGTTTACCCCATTGACTTGCCATTGATATGCAGGGGCTGTTCCTCCATTTGACGGCGTAGCAGTATAGGTGACAGAAATGCCTGCACAGGCAGGATTTACTGACGCTGCAATCGATATGCTGACCGGCAGGATCGGGTTCACAATCATGGTCACTGTATTGGAAGTGGCAGGATTCCCGGTAGTACAAGTTGCACTTGAAGTCAGTACGCAACTGATTGAACTCCCGTTTACCGGATTATTTGTATACGTGGCATTGGTTGCTCCGGCTACATTGGTACCATTTACTTTCCATTGATATGTGGGATTAGTTCCTCCGTTAACCGGAGTGGCAGTATAGGTCACTTTTTTGCTTCCGGCACAAACAGGATTGGCTGATGCTGTAATCGACACGCTCACCGGCAGCAGCGGGTTTACTGTAATAATCACTGAATTGGAAGTGGCTGGATTGCCTGTTGTACATGTTGCACTTGAGGTAAGAACACAGGTCAGTGCGTTGCCGTTTGAAGGAGTAAATACATAGTTTGAATTTGATGCACCAGAAATGGATGTTCCGTTGATTTTCCATTGATATACAGGAGCTGTTCCTCCATTTGTCGGCGTAGCGGTAAAAGTCACAGACGTACCTGCGCAGACCGGGTTGGCCGAAGCCGCAATAGATACGCTCACCGGCAGCAGCGGGTTCACCGTCATGGTCACCGTGTTGGAGGTGGCAGGATTGCCCGTAGTGCAGGTTTCACTGGAGGTCAGTACGCAGGTCAGTGCGTTGCCGTTTGAAGGAATAAACGCATAGGTTGAACCAGTCGCACCCGGTGCATTTGCTCCGTTCACTTTCCATTGGTATGCCGGGGTTGATCCGCCATTTGTCGGGGTAGCGGTAAAAGTCACAGACGTACCTGCGCAGACCGGGTTGGCCGAAGCCGCAATAGATACGCTCACCGGCAGCAATGGGTTCACCGTCATGGTCACCGTGTTGGAGGTGGCAGGATTGCCTGTGGTGCACGTCTCGCTGGAAGTCAGCATGCAGGTCAGTGCGTTGCCGTTTGAAGGAATAAACGCATAGGTTGAACCAGTCGCACCCGGAACATTGGTTCCGTTCACTTTCCATTGGTATGCCGGGGTTGATCCGCCATTTGTCGGGGTAGCAGTAAAAGTCACTGAAGTTCCTGCGCAGACCGGGTTGGCTGAAGCCGCAATAGATACGCTCACCGGCAGCAGCGGGTTCACCGTCATAGTCACTATATTTGTTGTCAAAGGACCACCACAGGTACCTGAAGAATTTTGTATCTGCCGGAAATAGGTTGTAGCTGTCAATAGTCCTGGCTGGTAGTTGAGCATAGTGGCACCGCCGATGTTGGCAAAGGTTATGTTGTTGAGCGAACTTTGCCACTGATAGGTTGGGTTCGTACCATTCGACGGGGAAATCCCGTTTAATTGAACCGGTATTCCGGCACCACAGATTTCCTGGTTCGCACTTATCGAACCAATAGCAAGAGAAGGAAGGACTGTCATGGTAATCGAATTTGAGATAGCCGGATTTCCTGTTGCACAGGGGGCATTGGATGTCAGAATGCACGTAATTACATCATTGTTTGAGGGGAAATATCCAAAGTATGCATTGGTTGCACCGGGTACAGCAATGCCGTTAACCTTCCACTGATAGGCAGGAGATGTTCCTCCATTGACCGGTGTTGCAGAAAATATTACAGAAGATCCTGCACATATAGGGGGATTATCTGATAAAATGATCGATACGCTGACTGGCAACATCGGATTTACTGCCACTGTCACCGTATTTGTTGGCAAAGGGCCTCCACAGGTGCCTGCCGCATTCTGCATCTCCCTGAAATATGTTGTGGCTGTCAGTACTCCAGGTTGGTAGTTCAACAGGGTTGCACCGCTGATATTGTTAAAGGTGATGTTGTTGAGTGAACTTTGCCACTGGTAGGTTGGGGTCACACCATTCGACGGGGCAATCCCTATTAATTGAGCTGGTGTTCCTGAGGCACAAATATCCTGGTTCGAACTGATCGAACCAACTGTCAGCGAAGGATTCATCATGATGGTGACCGTATTTGTCGGTAATGGACCGCCACAGGTGCCTGAGGCATTCTGCATCTGCCTGAAATATGTTGTGGCTGTAAGTACTCCCGGTTGATAGTTCAACATGGTTGCACCGCTGATGTTGCTAAAGGTGGCATTGTTGAGTGAACTCTGCCACTGGTAGGTTGGGTTCGGGCCATTCGATGGAGCAATGCCAGTCAATTGGGCCGGCACGGAACCTGTGCAGATAGCCTGGTTCGCACTTATCGAACCGACTGACAGTATAGGATTCATCATGATGGTGACCGTATTAGTCGCTACCGGACCGCCACAAGTGCCGTCAGCGTTTTGCAACTGCCTGAAGTAGGTTGCAGCAGTGAGCGCACCTGGCTGGTAATTTAACATCGTTGCACCGCTGATGTTGGCAAAAGTGATGTTGTTGATTGAACTCTGCCATTGGTAGGTTGCATTGGTGCCATTCGACGGGGCGACGCCGGTTAACTGGGCCGGTACTGAACCTGCGCAGATTGTCTGGGTCGCACTGATGGAACCAACAACAAGCGCAGGGTTTATTGTTATGGTTACTGTATTGGTTGGCAATGGGCCACCACATGTGCCGGTGGTGTTCTGCATCTGCCTGAAATAGGTTGAAGTTGTTAGCGCTCCCGGTTGGTAGTTTAACATCGTTGCACCGCTGATGTTGGTAAAAATGCTGTTGTTCAGTGAACTCTGCCACTGATAGGTTGGGCTGGTGCCATTTGACGGGGCTATTCCGTTTAATTGACCCGGTACTGAACCGGCACAGATGGTCTGGTTCGCACTGATGGAACCAACAGCAAGTGCAGGGGTTAACGTTATGGTTATTGCATTGGTCGGCAAAGGACCACCACAGGTTCCGGTGGCATTCTGCATCTGCCTGAAATAGGTTAAGGTGGTGAGGGCTCCCGGTTGGTAGTTTAACATCGTTGCACCACTGATGTTGGTAAAAATGCTGTTGTTGAGTGAACTCTGCCACTGATAGGTTGGATTGGAGCCATTTGACGGGGCTATTCCGTTCAATTGAACAGGTACTGAACCGGCACAGATGGTCTGGTTCGCGCTGATTGTACCAACAACAAGTGCAGGGTTTAATGTTATGGTTACTGTATTGGTCGGTAAAGGACCGCCACAGGTGCCGTCAGCGTTTTGTAGCAGCCTGAAGTAGGTTGCAACCGTGAGCGCACCTGGCTGGTAGTTTAACATTGTTGCCCCGCTGATGTTGGTAAATGTACTGTTGTTGAGTGAACTCTGCCACTGGTAGGTTGGGTTGGTGCCATTTGACGGGGCAATGCCGGATAATTGGGCCGGCACTGAACCGGCACAAATGGCCTGGTTCGCACCGATCGATCCAACTGCAAGGGTTGGCTTTACCAGCATGGTCAGGGTATTTGAAGTAGCGGGATTACCCGTAGTGCATAATTCGCTTGAAGTAAGAATGCATGTTACCGCATCATTGGCGGCAGGGCTGTAACTGTAGGTTGCCCCCCCGGTTCCGGCATTGATTGCATTCACCTTCCATTGATAAACCGGGGCCGTTCCTCCGTTTACAGGTGTTGCAGTAAAAGTAACACTCGTGCCCAGGCAAAACGGGTTGGCCGAAGCCGCAATTGAAATGCTCACCGGTAGTGTGGTGCCGCAAAGGGTGGTGAAGGTAAAATCATTTCCATAAGAGGTACCATCGCTGTTGGTAGCCACCAACCGGTAATGATAGGTTATTCCCCCGGTAAGACTGGGCAGACTTGCACTTTCGGCAACAGCTGTGGTGCCTGATCCGGCAGAAGTGGAGGTAGTGGTGTTGCCATAACTGGTTGTGGTTCCCCATTGGAAATAGTAGGTAGCTGCCAGCCCATTGGGGTTCACGGTTCCGTTAAGGGTTGCACCTGTTGAAGTGACAGAAGTTGCAGCAAGGGTCGTTGCAACCGGCGCACTTGCTATTTTAAAAGAGGCGATTTTTGTAGCCCAGGGGCACCATCCGCCAAAGGTTCCAACATATTCCTGCGTAGTCCAGAATGTTGTATTATCTGAAGGGTCAACATTGAGCGCAGAGTAATCGCCCCATCTCGAATAGGTGGTCATCGAGACCGTTCCGGTCTGAATAACTCCCTCCGCGACTGTCATCTGGTTCAATGGGTCCGAAGCTTTTCTGCCGGTAAACCAGATGGAAGGGTACATCGTGCTGCTTGAGACGGAATAGGCGAGCCCGATATCGCCGTTGGCATTCATGGCGACACTTCCCATCCACCTCGATTTTCCATCGCCGGGGGCGAAGGTCGATTGTTGGTACAATGAGAATGTTGACCCTGTTTTCCGGTATTCATACCACCTGATGCCAGCCACGCCACTCCCGGAATTAACACTGTGGCAGGTAACGAATGTTTCATAACTCCCGAATTTCCGGTACTGGTTCCTGAACATCAGCCGGTCGCCCAAAGCATCCAGCGACAAGGTTTGCTGTTCGGGAACAGAACCTGAACCCATCCCGGTATATGCGGCTACAGGCAGGGCCGTAACATAGGTAAAAGTCGAATTGGTCGTTGTTACCCAATCGGCATGCAAAGCCCAGAGCCGCAATTCTGCGGTATTGTTTCCATCGATGTAGGCAAAATAGTTTGGTGTTCCGGCGGCAGGCAAGGTTCCGTCGCAATCGGAAGGCATCATCGCCCAGCAATTTCCGCCTGCTGCAGACCCTGATCCTCCCAACGTTTCGGTTTTAAAATAGACCATTCTCGCACTTGCATCCCCGGTCAGCATTTTGCTTCTTTCCAGCACGCAGGCGCCAACACCAACATAAGTACCGCCGCTATTCGTGTTGAAACGGTTTACGGCCATGTAATAACCATCCTGCCATACACCGAGTTTCGGGTAGTCGGGCATGTAGTCGAACTGGAATGCATAGCGGTAATAGGAACCGGTAGGATCGCTGGTTGTTGAAACAGCAACCATTTCATATTCGGTATAGGGAGTTCCGGGACAATCAATGGCAAACTGTGTAATGATCCACCGGTCTGCATTTTCATCATAAAGTACAATGGCATCCCCGTTGTTATGGCCATTCCAGTTTCCCGAGAATCCGCTCCACAGGGTGGATGTCATGACAGGTCCGTAGAGTGAAGTTCCTGTTTTACTAAATATCTGCAACATGCTGTTGACCACCTGGACATAATGATTCGGCCCAACATCACCGGCAGGATCGGGCGGTGTCACCCGGCCGGAATTCGATGCATTGGTCGTACCGTTAAAGTTGACCAGAGGCACCGTGGCTGCAGCTTTTGAACCGTTGTTGTAAATCTTTTGCAAAGCTCCGTCAGGTGTAAATCCGTCAGGTAAAGTCCTGAATTTATTGGGGACCTCCATTTCATTCTCATGTTTCAATTTATCCCAAAAGTTCTTTTTTGCCGGTTTCATGTCCCGTAAAGGAATTGATACATCAGCTTTGACAGCTGTTTGCACAGCAATTTCTTGTGCATTCGCTTTTATGGGACAAAAAATGACCATACAAAAAAGCAATCCGAAGGAAATTAGTAAATTCGTTTTCATTGTTTTCAAATTAGTATTTTTCAACCTTATAAAGATAAAAATAATTCTGATTCAATGGAAAATGTTAGGAAGTCCACCTTGAATAAAAATTAATCAAAGCTACGTAGTCCGTTTTTGGCAGACAATGCTAAATACCCGTAAATTATTGTTATGGAAACCCGTAATAACCTGCCTTGTAAAATATGATAACCCAAAGATTGTCAAATTAATAAAAAAAAAGATGGCGTGGTATTATCACGCCATCTTCATCCCTGAATTTGATCTATTTCCCCGCCAGGTAAGGGTTTTAAAATGACCTTGCTCAGTCGTTCTTTACGATTCTTGCCATGGCGGAGTTTTTTCCGGAAAGTATATGAACCAGATAAATACCTGCCGGGCGGCCGGCGAGTGTAAATTCAAAAATTCGTTTGCCGGATAATTCCACAGCACTTAACTTTTCACCCCGGATCCCATAAATTTCAACCTCTGTTTTTTCAGATTGATCCAATCCTGCAAATTCAAGGTAAAATAATTCATTGGTGGGATTTGGGTAGATTTTGAAGAAAGAGGATTCAGGCAGGGCCGGGATATCCTCTTTTCCGGTGATCACTGTCACAATTGTCGGAGCTATACACCAGGGTCCATCCGGGGCGATATACCCGTTCATATATCCACCCGGCTCCACGAGGGTCCCGGGATAATACAGAATATTCTGCCCTGCGATCATCGTTGCACTGCCGCCTGGCTGAACGGTGAAGGTAGTCTCATTCCCGGCAACCATGATCGTCTGGAGGGCATTGAAACATTCGGTTCCGGATACCGTGTTGCCCTGAAGAGAGACCGTTGAGGAAACCGCGTTCACGGCCATGATGATGCTGTTGGAATTCGCGGGGTTTGAGGAACTACACGTTTCTGATGAGGTCAGCGTACAGGAAACATTATCCCCGTTTGCAGGAACATAGGTATATGTAGGATCGTTCAATCCTGCATTTAATGCATTCACTTTCCACTGGTAATCCGGTGATGCACCCGCGTTGACCGCAGCGGAGGTGAAGGTCACCGGGGGCCCGTGATCAACAGGGTTGGCGGAGGCCACGATTGAAACACTCACCGGAAGCAAGGGGTTCACAGTCATGTTCAGTGAATTTGAGGTTGCCGGGTTGCCGGTGATACAGGTGGCGTTTGAGGTCAGCACACAGGTCAGCAAATCACTGTTGGCCGGAACATACGCATATGTAGCATTGGTTGCGCCAGCCCTCTCTGTCCCGTTGACCTGCCATTGGTAGCCGGGGGTGGTTCCACCGTTCGACGGTGTTGCTGTAAAGGTGACCGAAACACCCTCACAAACAGGGTTTGCCGAAGCTGAAATGGCTATACCTGCAGGCAGCAAAGGGTTCACGGTCATGCCCAGTGAATTTGAGATAGCAGGGTTGCCGGTGACACAGGTGGCGTTGGAAGTCAGCACACAGGTGACCAGGTCGCCGTTGGCAGGAGTATAAGCATACGTAGCGGCGGAGGCTCCCGAAATAGTGTTTCCGTTAACCTGCCACTGGTAGGCAGGGATCGTTCCCCCGTTGGTTGAGGTGGCGGTAAAGGTTACTAAAGTACCTTCACAAACCGGGTTTGCCGAAACTGAAATGGCAATATCTGCCGACAACAATGGATTTACGGTCATGTTCAGTGAATTTGAAGTAGCCGGGTTGCCGGTGACGCAGGTGGCGCTGGAAGTCAGCACGCAGGTTACCAGATCGCTGTTGGCAGGTATGTAAGCATAAGTTGCGGCGGTGGCTCCGGAAATAGTGTTTCCGTTAACCTGCCACTGGTAGCCAGGGGTCGTTCCCCCGTTGGTTGAGGTGGCGGTAAAGGTGACTGTAGTACCTTCACAAACCGGGTTTGCCGAAGCTGAAATGGCTATACCTGCAGACAGCAAAGGGTTCACGGTCATGTTCAGTGAATTTGAAGTGGCCGGGTTGCCGGTGATGCAGGTGGCGTTGGAAGTCAGCACGCAGGTTACCAGGTCGCTGTTGGCAGGTGTGTAAGCATACATTGCGGTGGTGGCCCCGGAAATGCTGTTTCCGTTGACCTTCCACTGGTAGCCAGGGGTCGTTCCTCCATTGATCGGTATGGCGGTAAAAGTGACCGAAGTCCCCTCGCAAACAGGGTTTGCCGAAGCAGTAACAGCAATAACGGCAGATAACAAAGGGTTCACGGTCATTGACAGTGTATTTGAAGTAGCCGGGTTACCGGTGACGCAGGTGGCGTTCGAGGTCAGCACACAGGTTACCAGGTCGCTGCTGGCAGGAGTATAAGCATACGTAGCGGTGGTGGCTCCGGAAATGCTGTTTCCGTTGACCTTCCATTGGTAAACCGGGGTCGTTCCTCCATTCGTCGGTGTGGCCGTATATGTCACACTGGTACCACTGCAAACCGGGTTGGCGGATGCAGCGATTGAAATGGTTACCGGCACCGTTGACGCGCAGGAGCTTGAAACTTCAACATCATCAATGCATATTCCCCGGCCATATTTTGCATTTCCCTGGAAAGCAATATAATAATCGCTTGATCCGGCCGGCAGACTGAGGGTTACCTGGGTCCATGCGGTGATGCTCGTCGTGTAGGATGCCAGCAAGGTCCAGGTACCCGCCAGGGATGTTCTGTAGTAAACTTCCAGCTGGTCCTGCCTTGAAGTCCAAACTGCCTGTGTATGCCAGAATTTCAGCTGGGGGCTTGCCACATTTGTCAGGTTCAGTGAAGGGGTGATCAGCCTGGTTTTATTATCGGCCGTGGTGACATCTTTCAGGCAGGCATCATACGTTCCTCCATGGGCGGCGACAGGATTGTTGTTGCCGCTCCCGGTGATGAAAACCCAGTTTATACCGGAACTGTTTACCTGCTCCTGTGTCCAGCAATTGGGGATGACCCCGGCATTTTCAAAGCCTTCCGTCCAGGGGAAAGTGGTCACATTCCCGCAGAGCGTGGTAAATGTAAGATCATTTCCGTAATAAGTTCCGCCTCCATTTGTTGCATAAGCCCTTACATGATAAAGGGTATTGGACAATAGCCCGGTTATTGAACTGGTAAAGGTGCCTGTTCCGGAACCATCCGTGGTGTGGCTTCCCGATATCGTAGGACTGGCGGTCGTTGCCCAGCAAACGCCCCGTGAAGTAACTGGTAAACCCCCGTCAGAGGTGATCGTTCCTCCTGTTGCGGCGGAATTCATGGTAACCGATGAGGCGGCCGTGGTTGTAAGAACTGCTGCGCCGGGGATGAAAGTGAGATCATTTCCGTTCGAAACTCCGTCGCTGTTTGAAGCAACCACCCTGAAATGATACGTTGTACCTGCAACCAGTCCTGTAAGGTTGGCGCTGACATTCACGTTGACCGATCCCGAACCTGCAGATGCGGCGGTGGTGGAATTTCCATAACTTGTTGTTGTTCCCCAGTCGAAATAATAGGTTGTGGCCAGCCCGTTCGGGTTAATGGTTCCATTCAGCGTGGCCGCGGTGCCGGTAACACCGGTTGCGGCAACAGTCGTAACAAGCGGATTATTAGCAAACTTGAAAGAGGCGATTTTTGTGGCCCAGGGGCACCACCCTCCAAATGTTCCGACATATTCTTGTGTGGTCCAGAACGTTGTATTGTCTGATGGGTCAACATTGAGCGCAGAGTAATCGCCCCATCTTGAATAGGTGGTCATCGAAACCGTTCCTGTCTGGATAACTCCCTCCGCGATCGTCATCTGGTTCAACGGGTCGGCAGCTTTTCTGCCGGTAAACCAGATGGAAGGGTACATCGTGCTGCTTGAAACGGAATAAGCCAGCCCGATATCGCCGACGGCATTCATGGCGATACTCCCCATCCATCTCGATTTTCCATCGCCGGGGGCGAAGGTCGACTGCTGGTATATGGCGAATGTCGACCCTGTTTTGCGGTATTCATACCATCTTATCCCTGCGACTCCGCTGCCGCTGTTGACACTGTGGCAGGTAAGAAATGTTTCATAACTCCCGAAATTGCGGTACTGATTCCTGAACATCAGCCGGTCGCCCAAAGCATCCAGCGACAAGGTTTGCTGTTCGGGAACAGAACCTGAACCCATCCCCGTATAGGCCGCCACAGGCAGGGCCGTAACATAGGTGAAAGTCGAATTGGTCGTGGTTACCCAATCGGCATGCAAAGCCCAGAGCCGCAATTCTGCTGTGTTGTTGCCATCGATGTAGGCAAAATAATTTGGCGTTCCGGCGGCAGGCATGGTTCCGTCGCAATCGGAAGGCATCATCGCCCAGCAATTTCCGCCTGCCGCTGATCCTGACCCGCCCAGTGTTTCTGTTTTAAAATAGACCATTTTTGCACTTGCATCCCCGGTGAGCATTTTACTTCTTTCGAGCACACATGCTCCGACACCGACAAAGTTACCCCCGCTGTTGGTGTTAAACCGGTTAACAGACATGTAATAACCATCCTGCCATACACCGAGTTTCGGGTAGTCGGGCATATAGTCGAACTGGAATGCGTAACGGTAATAGGAACCGGTCGGATCACCTGTTGTTGAAACAGCGACCATTTCATATTCGGTATAAGGTGTACCCGGACAATCAATGGCAAATTGTGTTATGATCCACCGGTCTGCATTTTCATCATAAAGCACAATGGCATCACCATTGTTATGCCCGTCCCAGTTTCCCGAAAAACCACTCCACAGGGTGGAAGTCATGACAGGTCCATAAAGGGAAGTTCCTGTTTTGCTGAAAATCTGCAACTCACCGTTAACAACCTGTACATAATGATTTGGCCCTACATCCCCGGCGGGGTCGGGAGGGGTTACACGGCCAGCATTTGAAGCATTGGTGGTTCCGTTAAAGTTGACCAGCGGCACCGTGGCTGCGGATTTTGAGCCATTGTTGTAAATGGTCTGCAAAGCACCGTCCGGGGTAAATCCATCCGGCAAAGTCTTGAACTTATTTGGGACCTCCATGTCATTTTCGTGCTTCCATTTATCCCAAAAATGTTTTTTTGGCTGTTTCATTTCCCTCAAAGGAATTGAAACATCGGACCGGATGGCTGTTTGAACGTTGGCTGTTTGTGAACTGCTTTTAAGCGTGCAGAGGACGACAGAACTGAAAAGAAGTCCTGAAAAAATGATACTTTTTACTTTCATGATGTTTGGTTATGGTTTGGTTCAATTATAATCTTCGACAAACTGGTCAGTCCTGTTTGATAATTCTTGCTGTTCCTGAATTTTTTTCCGAAACAACCTGCAATAAATAAATTCCTGCTGCGCTTCCTGATAGTGAAAACTGGTGATCCCGTTCTCCGGCCAGCACTGTTGACAGAACTTTTTCTCCTTTCATCCCGTAGATTTCGACCCGGATTTTTTCCGATCCGGCCAACCCGGGAACTTCCAGCGAGAAAATCCCGTTGGTGGGATTTGGGAAAACTTTGAAGAAAGATGGTTCAGGCAGTGACAAGGCATCCTCTTTCCCGGTGATCACCGTCACAATTGTCGGAGCCACACACCAGGGACCATCCGGGGCGATATAGCCGTTCATGTACCCGCCAGGTTCAACGAGGGTACCAGGGTAATAAAGAATATTCTGCCCTGCGATCATTGTTGCACTGCCGCCAGCCTGAACGGTAAAGGTGGTCTCATTCCCGGCAACCATGATCGTCTGGAGTGCGTTGAAACATTCGGTTCCCGATACCGTGTTGCCCTGCAGCGAGACTGTTGAGGAAACAACATTCACTGTCATGATGATGCTGTTGGAATTTGCGGGGTTTGAGGAGGTACAGGTTTCTGACGAGGTTAAAGCACATGAAACAGTATCTCCGTTTGCAGGAACATAGGTAAATACGGCATTATTCATTCCTGCATTGATTGCATTTACCTTCCATTGGTAACCCGGTGATGCGCCCCCGTTGACTGCAGCGGCCGTGAAGGTTACCGCGGTTCCAGGGTCAACAGGGTTGGCGGAGGCTATGATTGAAACACTCACCGGGAGCAGGGGGTTCACGGTCATGTTCAGTGAATTTGATGTTGCCGGGTTGCCGGTGACGCAGGTGGCGTTGGAAGTCATCATGCAGGTTACCAGGTCAGTGTTGGCCGGAGTATAAGCATACGTGGCGGCGGTGGCTCCGGAAATAGTGTTTCCGTTGACCTTCCATTGGAAGCCCGGGGTCGTGCCGCCGTTGGTTGGGGTAGCAGTAAAGGTGACTGATGTACCGGCACAAACCGGGTTTGAAGAAGCAGCAATGGAGACACCGACCGGGAGTACAGGTGTAACAGCCATGGTTACCGTGTTGGAAGTCGCAGGGTTACCGGTTATGCATGTTGCGTTCGACGTAAGGATACATGTGACCTGGTCGTTATTCACAGGGGCATAAACATAAGAAACACTGGTGGCTCCTGGTACATTTGTTCCGTTTACCTTCCACTGGTATGCCGGGATTGTTCCCCCGTTGGAGGGTGTGGCAGTGAAAGAGACACTGGCGCCGGCACAAACCGGGTTGACGGAAGCAACAATCGATATACTCACCGGAACCGTTGAGGTGCAGGAACTTGAAACCTGGACATCGTCCAGGCAAACGCCATAGCCATATTTTGCATTTCCTTCAAAGGCAATGTAATAATCATTTGTGGCACCGGGCAGGGAAACCGTCTCCTGAGTCCATGCGGTAATGCTGGCGGTATAGGTCGTCAACTGTGTCCAGGTTCCCCCGGCTGATGTTTTATAGAATACTGTAAGCTGGTCCTGGTCGCTGGTCCAGAGAGCCTGGGTGTGCCAGAATTTGAGCTGAGGGCTTGCCACGGTGGAGAGGTTCAGGGATGGAGTGATCAGGCGGGTCTTGTTATCACCCGCCGTAATATCCTTGAGGCAGGCGTTATAACTACCCCCGTGAGCAGCGGCCGGATGGCTGTTTCCGGAGCCTGCGATGAATGTCCAGTTGATCCCCGAGCTGTTCACCTGCTCCTGTGTCCAGCAGTTGGGAATCAATCCGCCATTTTCAAACCCTTCATTCCAGGGAAAAGTGGTGACGGCGCCGCAACCGGATGTAAACTGGATATCGCTGCCGTAGTAAGTTCCGGAGGTGTTGACCGCATAGGCCCTCACATGGTAAACCGTGTTTGGGGATAACCCGGTGATCTGGCTGGTAAAGATGCCCGGGCCGGATCCGTTGGTCGTGTGGTTCCCTGTCGCCACAGGGTTTGAGGAGGTGCTCCAGCAAACGCCGCGTGCTGTTACGGTTGTACTGCCTGTACACGTCACATTTCCTCCCGATACTGCACCGGATATGGTTATTGACGTCACCGCAGTGGTGGTAACAGCCGCAGCCGCTGATGGAACCAGCTGGATATTCAGTACCAATGCCGCATGATCAGAAACGGTAACCCCGGTGATGGTTTTTGTCGTGTAGCACGGTGCACTGATTTCAAGCGAATAAGTTCCGGCTTTTACGGGCCTGTGATAATCTCCAAGGTTGGCAGAAGAATAGACTTCAGATCCGTTGGCGTCATGCCCGGTAATGAAAACCTTTGCAGCCACCGGGCTCCCGGTTACCTGGTCGGTGATGATCCCCTGGATGCCATACCGCGACTCCTTCATCTGGAGGATAAATGAACGCCAGTTATAGGTCCAGTAGTCGGGCAGCTGCGCGGCAGGAAGCGTTTTTATGTCGGAGAGTTCAATGGTGATTTCACGGCAGTGCTGGTAGAAATTCATATAGTCCTGGCGTCCGCCGGTCACCTGGTACCAGGCATAACCGTTGGTCACCCCGTTGTTAAGGAAGGCCATGTAACCTGTCGGGGCATGAAGGTGCACCGTGTCGGCATACTCGCGGCTGATGTATTGATACCAGCTGTCGTCCGGATGAAGGGCCGACCAGGTATCCCATGGATAGTTGACCACCTCGACCCCTCCGTGAAAATTACACGCGCCGACAAAATGGTGCTGTGTGGCGAATGCCATGAATGCCACAGTTTCCGGTTGCCAGGCATTTCCATCGGGATGCTGACCCGCCTGGGGATCGGGGTAGTTTCTGTTCAGGTCGATGCCGTTGGCATTGTACCGGGTAGCCCCGCTCACTGTGGCATTGCCTCCGGCATAGGTTCCGTCGGGATTGGCCAGTGGACAGATATAGATTTCCATGTTGTTTACCAGATCGGTAACTTCAGTATTGGTTCCGTAATTCGACAACAGGTAATCGATCAGGTGCAGCATCAGTATGTAACCGGTGGTTTCGTCTCCATGTATGGATGAAGAGTAGAAATACTCCGGTTCCGCCTCATCGGTGGCCACATTGTCAGAGATTTTCAAAACAAGCAGCCTCCGTCCGCTTGCCAGGGTGGTGAGGGTGTCGAGGTGACAGATTGCCGGGTAGGTCGCCTTAAACTGGGCCATCAGGCTTTCATAAGCCGTGTAGGTGGGGTAAAAATTCCACGTCGTTAACGGGCTAAGCATCACATGACCGTTCATCTCAACTCCGGGGCCATCACCGGGAGCAGGCAACAGGGTTATATCGTACCCGAGTTTCAGAAAGTTCAGGTACTGCCTGATGTTTGCATAAGCCCATACCTTTTTATCCTTCACATTATCGATGGAAATAAGGGTGGTCAGTGTGTTTATTTCCGAGGGATTTTTAATATGAAAAGTGAAATAGATCTCATTTCTTTTTTTTAAACTCACGGGAATTTCCTGTGCGCTGAGTAATAACCCGGAAAAAATGCCGGCAAGAATAATTAACGTGATTTTTAGTTTCATCTGTCAGTATGGTTAGATGGATTAGTGCCTTGATTTCTCAAATAGGGTTTTCCTGTGGAGAGGGCATCGTTATTGTTTGACAATCCTCGATGTTCCGCTCATGGTACCCGAAATTACCTTTACCAGGTATAACCCGGCAGAATTCCCGGCAAGGGAAAATTCATGTTTCATCTCGTTGAGGATCTCAGTGGAAATTATTTTTTCACCCTTCATGTTATAGATTTCCACGCTGATTTTATCCGATGGAACGTATCCGTTAAGGGCCAGCGTAAACAGGTCTTTTGTCGGGTTAGGATAGACCCTGAAAAAGTGTTGTTCCGGTATGAGGGTCTTCTCCGTAGTCCCCATCGAATTGGAAGCAACGGTCGGCGCGCCGCAAAACGGACCGCCCGGGGCGATGTAGCCATGCAGGTACCCCCCGGGGGAAACACTGGTTCCAGGATAGAAGAGGATGTTCTGACCGGCTATCATGGTCGCGTTTGCCCCGGCTGTCACGCTGAAGATTGTCGAGTTCCCGGCAACAATGATGGTTTGGGTGGCATCAAAACATTGAGTCCCGGAAACCGTGATATCGTTGATATTCCGGATGACCGAAACACTGTTCACGGTCATTGTAACGGTATTTGAGGTCGCCGGGTTTCCGGAAACACAGACGGCGTTTGAGTTTAATGCGCAGGTCACCTGGTCACCGTCAACCGGAACATAAGCATAGGAATTGCTGTTTGTCCCCGCATCAATGCCGTTTACCTTCCAATGATAGACCGGGGATAATCCGGGATTTACACCGGTAGCCGTGAAGGTCACCAGTGTTCCTGCATCCACCGGGTTGGCGGAAGCACCAATTGAAACGCTTACCGGTAAAACCGGGTTCACCACCATGGTGATGGTGCCGGAGGTTGCCGGGTTACCGGTAACACAGGCGATGCTTGAAGTAAGTGTACAGGTGACAAGGTCATTGTTGACCGGCGAATAATTATAGGAAACGCCGGTGGCTCCCGAAACATTCGTTCCATTCACTTTCCACTGGTAAGCCGGGAGGGTCCCCCCGTTGGTTGGTGTGGCGGTGAAGACGACAGCGGTGCCGGCACAAACCGGGTTTGTTGAAGCAGAGATCGAAAGACTCACAGGAACCGTCGAGGTACAGGAAGTCGACACCTCCACATCATCCACACAAACTCCGTAACCATACTTGGCATTTCCTTCAAAAGCGATGTAGTAGGTACTGCTAGGTGAGGGCAACAATATGATCTCCTGGGTCCAGGTGGTAATGCTGGCAGTATAGGTGGACAGTTGTGTCCAGGTGCCGTTCGCAGAGGTTCTGTAAAAAACGGTCAGCTGGTCCTGGTCGGGAGACCAGAACTGCTGGGTGTGCCAGAACTTGAGCTGCGGACTGCTGACAAGCGTGAGATTGAGCGAAGGAGTGATCAACCGGGTTTTGTTATCGGCAGATGAGGCATCTTTCAGGCAGGCGTTCTTTGTCCCGCCATGGGCCGCTGCCGGGTTGCTGCCGCCGTTGCCGGTTACAAAGGTCCAGTCTACCCCGGAACTGTTCACCTGTTCCTGTGTCCAGCATGTTGGAATCACGCCCCCGTTTTCAAAGCCTTCCGTCCATGGAAATGTTGAAATCGTGCAATTTGGCACATTGATATAGTTTGTTTTTATTTTGGCGTTGGAACCAAAGGCATTTGTGGCAGTCAGCGTAACTGAATAGGGCCCGGCAGCTAAAAACTGTACCTGCGGGTTCTGGGAGGTGGCACTTGTTCCCCCGGTATAAGCAATGGTTGCCGGGCTGAATGACCATGCCCATGAAGCCGGGTAATTGGTTGTTAAATCGGTAAATGTGACGGTTTCACCAGTCATCGGTATTGTGGACGATGCCGAAAAATCAGCAACCGGGGGTGATGTGTTACTATAACAGCTGATGGTTGCCGCCCATCCTGAACTGACCACACTTACATCGGAATGGAACCGGAAAGTCAGAGCACCGGATGCATTGGATGCGGTAATGGTTCCGGGGCTGGTAGTGCCGTGATATTTGCCGATGACAGCTGCGGAGGAATTAATTCCATTGTAAATCGTCAGCGTGTCGTAACCCGATTCCGTGCTGAACGAACTAAAGGCAAACCGAATCATAGAACCGGTAGTCGATGGATAAAACGTTTCCACAATTGTTTCATTGTTTTGATAATTCCCGTTCGGTCCTCCCGTGTCATAGAAATCGCCGGTACAGGTGGTTATTGAGCCACTGGCAATGTTGAATACCGGGGGTGCAACGGTGATATAGCCAACCTTTGTTTTTGTATCTGATGCGCCTGGCTTGGTTACGGTGAGTGAAACATCATAGGTTCCCAGGGTACTGTAAACAATCGGTGGCGGGGTTTGACCGGTGTATGATGCAGGGGTGCCGCCGGGAAAAGACCATACCCAGGTAGCCGGGGTGCAGGATGAGTTATCGCTGAAGGTAACAGAATTCCCGACCACAACGGTAGTGGGTGTGGCTGTGAAATCGGCGATGACATTCTGAACGGTGACACAACCTGTTTTGGTCTTTGTGTCGGTCGTCACGCCATCCGATACTGTAAGTGAAACAGTATAACTGCCGGATGTGCTGTAAGTGATCGTTGGTGGGGTTTGCCCGACATAACTGGCAGGGTTGCCTCCGGGGAAACTCCAGGTCCAGGAGGTTGGCGGCCCGGTAGATACATCTGTAAAGGTGGTTCCTGAACCGGTACAAATCAGACTGTTTGTTATTCCAAAATCGGCACTCAGTCCAAGGTAAAACGGAGAGACATAGGTCATATAAATGCCTCCCCGGTTGTCGGTCCAGCAAGGGTAAACTTTACTGTTTCTTGAAGTAATGCCCAGGTAATCGCCCATATAGCCACTGGCAAGGCCCGGGATTGCAACAGGCGTAAAAGCCACGTCACTCACCACGAAATCGGTCCAGGTATTGCCGGCATTGTATGAATAGGCCGCAAAAGTTTCGCACTGTGTGCTGGAAACATTCCGGTCATCATAAAACACCACACTTAATGCACCGGTAACCGGGTCGCAACAGATCCACGGGGCATAGGCTTCCTTGCCATCAGCAAAAGGCCCTTTGTTAATCCGGATGGGTGTCGACCAGCTGGTTCCACCATCGGTTGAACGTATCATGTAGATACTTTTGTTGGTTCCTGTATTTGTTCCGGGAACGCCTATGTTTGTCCAGACAACATATATATTCCCGTTATTGGGTCCCCCGCTGATATCCACCGCCATTACGGGAAAAGAGTTCACACGCATGTTTTTCAGAACACCCGTTCCACGGATTCCCATGATGTTGGAAATAATTTTGGTTGCCGTCCCAAAGGTAACTCCGCCGTTTAACGATTTATTAAAGCCGATACCGTCTTCGGTAAGGCCTGAACTGGGATATGTGGCCCAGATGGCATAAACCTGGCCGGCCGGCCCCGTTTGAAGATTGACTCCATGGTTAAAGGAAGCTATCGAACCTGAAATGGGCATCTTTGCCGACCAGGTCACTCCGTTGTTGGTCGACCTGGATAAAAGGACCTGGTAGTTGTATGTACCCCCAAAGTCAGTCCAGGCTGTGTAAAGGTTTCCTTTATAGCTGCTTGAATTTGAATTGTCGATCCACATGTGGTTTTTATCGGCAAGGCTTCCCGGATTTGTCGCAATTGTTGAAGTTGACCAGGTCGTTCCGTTGTCGGAATATGCAATCCCCTGTCCGCTGGAAGCATCAATGAAATTAATATACTGCCGGCCGGTCAGGCTGATGGCTGTCGTGGGATCGCCGCTGTTTGACCCCCCTGCGCCATTGGGACTTCCAACCCAGCCGATACCGGCATTCGATGACTGGAAATAGCTGGCACCATACAATGTTCCGTATGAGGTGCCTGTCCAGGAAGTGGAATTGTTTGAATTCAGGATAAAATCGGCATTGTTCGGATCGATAAATACCGAGTTTTCGCTTTCAGTCACATTGGTCAGGTTGGTAACCGGGATATCTGGTGATGTGAGGCTCCTGATCCCCTGCGCCTTGATCTGGCTTCCCCTGAATATTGCAGGAGGGATCTGAACATTTGGGTTGTACGGTACAAGTCCCTGCTCAGCTTTTTCCATCCAGTAATGCATGTTGTCGACACGCGGATCAAACTGGTCGTTGATTCCTTTTTTTGCGGGATCTGTTTTTTCCTGTTGCGCGAAACCTGCCGAAAAGGTAAACAGCAAGGCAATTAAACAGAGATGTTTTAGATTTTTTTTCATGCGCGTTGAGTTGTTTTTGCTATAGTTGAGTATTGAGATATTTGTGTTAATCCCATTTTAATATTTACCTTCACCGTAAACTCAAGATAATTATGCTATATGAGACATGTTTCGATTTAAAAAAGTTGCCTCCCCGCTGTAAAAAGAAATATGTTTCTGTTTGGAGCAGACCTGTCATTGTTGTTTGATGATCCTGGCGGTTCCCGGGGTATTTTTACTGAGGATACGGATCAGGTATATCCCCGCGGGGCGGCCCGAAAGAGAGAATTCATGTTTCATCTCATTGGATATACCGGTGGAAATGATCTTCTCCCCTTTCATGTTATAGATTTCCACGCTGATTTTCTCCGCAGGATCATACCCGCTAAGGACCAGGGTAAATGCACCGCAGGTCGGGTTTGGATAGATGCTGAAAAAAGGTTGGCCAGCCAACATGGTCTTGTCTGTAGTGCCCATTGCGGAGGTGGCAATGGCCGGTGATGTGCAATACGGTCCTCCGGGAGCGATGTAGCCGTGCAGGTATCCTCCCGGGGCAACACTGGCACCCGGGTAAAAGAGGATGTTCTGACCGGCAATCATGGTCGCACTGCCTCCTGTGAGAACGGTAAAAGTCGTTTCATTTCCCGCTACCAGGATGGTCTGAATGGCATCAAAACAGCCGGCTCCGGAAACGGTGATGTTGCTGATATACCTGGTGATAGGAACGCTGTTCACGGTCATTGTCACCATATTTGACATTGCCGGGTTTCCGGAAACACAGCCGGCGTTTGAGGTCAGCATGCAGGTAACCTGGTCGCCGTCAACAGGAACATAAGTGTATGTATTTGTGTTTGTACCGGCATTGGAACCATTTACCATCCACTGGTAAACCGGTGATACACCCGCATTGACGCCTGTGGCCGTGAATGTAACCGGAGTGCCAGCATCAACGGGGTTGGCTGAAGCCGTGATCACAATGCTCACCGGGACCGTGCTTGCGCAGGATGTCGAGACCTCGACATCATCCACGCAAACGCCGTAACCGTATTTGGCGTTTCCTTCAAAAGCGATGTAATAACCATTGGTGGCCGCCGGCAGTAAAACCGTCTCCTGGGTCCAGGCGGTAATGCTGGCTGTGTAGGTTGACAATTGTGTCCAGGTGCCGTTTGCTGAAGTTTTATAGAAAACTGTCAGCTGGTCCTGGTCGGGGCTCCAGAAAGCCTGGGTGTGCCAGAACTTAAGCTGCGGACTGCTCACATACAAAAGATTAAGCGGCGGTGTTATCAGGCGTGTTTTGTTATCCGCGGATGAGGCGTCCTTCAGGCAGGCGTTCAGTGTTCCGCCATGTGAGGTGGCGGGATTGCTGCTCCCGTTGCCGGCAACAAAGACCCAGTCAACCCCGGAACTGTTCACCTGTTCCTGTGACCAGCAGTTGGGGATAGCTCCCCCGTTTTCAAAACCTTCTGTCCATGGGAAAGCCGAAATCGTGCAATTGGGCACATTGATATAGTTTGTTTTAATTTTGGTGCCGGAACCAAAGCCATTCGTTGCAGTCATTGTAACTGAATACAACCCGGCAGCTAAAAACTGAACCTGCGGGTTCTGGGAAGTGGCACTTGTTCCCCCCGTATAAGCAATGGTGGCCAGGCTGAATGACCAGGACCAGGATGCAGGGAAATTTGCCGACAAATCAGTAAATGTAACTGCCTGGCCGACAAGCGGCGCTGTGGCCGATGCCAAAAAATCGGCAACAGGGGGCATGGCAGTACTGTAACAACTTATCGATGCAGCCCATCCTGAATTGACCACACTGACATCGGAATGAAAACGGAAAGTCAGCGCCCCGGCAGCATTTGATGCGATAATGATTCCCGGGCCTGCCGTACCGTGATATTTACCGATGACAGGGGCGGAAGAATTAATTCCATTGTAGATCGTCAGCGTGTCGTAACCCGGTTCCGTACTGAACGAAGTAAAGGCAAACCGCAACATCGACCCGGTTGTGGAGGGATAAAATGTCTCCACATATGTTTCATTGTTCTGGTAACTGCCCGAAAGGCCTCCCGAATCATAAAAATCACCCGTGCAGGTGGTAACTGTTCCATTGGCGATATTGAATACCGGAGGTGTCACGGTAATGTAACCTGTCCTGGTTTTGGTATCGGATCCTCCAGGTTTTGTCACTGTAAGAATGACATCATAGGTTCCGAGGGTATTGTAAACGATCGCCGGGGGTGTTTGCCCGTTCCAGGATGAAGGAGTACCCCCCGGAAATGACCAGACCCACGTTGCCGGACCGCAGGAAGAGTTATCGGTGAAGGTCACTGAATTACCGATAACCACTGTTGCCGGTGTCCCTGTAAAATCAGCAGCCACGGTTTTTACAAGGATATATCCTGGTTTGGTCTGCGTATCCGTGTTTGTTCCATCGGATACAGTGAGGGAAACATCATAAGTACCAGCCGAAGCATATGAAACCGGCGGCGGATTCTGTCCGTTATAGGAGGCAGGCGTCCCCCCGGGGAAACTCCATGCCCAGGAAGTCGGGGAGCCGGTGGATAGATCTGTGAAAGTGGCACTGCCACCCGAACACACGGCGGTGCTGTTTGCAATAAAAACAGCATGGATCCCGGCATTCGGATCGAAACCCTCCAGGGTAGTTACGGAGGTGTTTACAGGGTCCAGCCACTCCTGCAGTCTGGTGGCTGCAGTGGTTCCCTGTGCCCACGACATGGAAAATTTACCGTAGAAATCCCATAGTTGGGTTGCACTGCATGCGGATGGTCCTCCGTGCAACTGCCCGATGACCCGGTGGTTCTGGTCAAACATGGGAGAACCCGACGATCCCGGTTCAGTAACCCCGTCGTTCCAGATGACTTTCCAGTGAGAATCGGCCGGCGTTCCGCTCCAGGTGTCTGATGTAAAGGGAGTGATTGAATAGGATATCTTTTTGATATCGCCCGAAGGGTGGTGAATCCCTGCCCCGGAACTGGCACCAACATTTTCGCGGTTCCACCCGGCATAATAGACATTGTAAGATGAGGGAGGGGTGCTGCTCATCTCGACAAGGCAAAAATCAGAATCGGAATTGCGTGATCTCAGGGTGGCTCCTGAAAGAGAATTATAGGAAGGAGAGGTGCCCGGGTTGGCACAGGTGGGGCTCTGCCAGTTGAACCAGAAAACCCATGATGAGGGGTCGCTGTAACAATGGTTGGCAGTTAAAACATAGGGAACCCCGTTCCAGCTGGTGTTATTCACAACAGCACCGGTGCAGAAACCATTGCCTCCTGAGACCAGCATGCACACCGACCGCACCTGGTTTTCCCATCCTGCAGCTTCCGGGCAATTTACATTGTTGTTGCATGAACCTGAATTCCCGAAGGACCTGGCATACTCGAATGCATTCCGGTAACCATGCGTCACACGGGTAAGGTTCAGCACACCCGGAAAGTCAGGTTTGGCAGGTTCGTAATACTCCATGACAACCTGGTCGCCACTGACCAGGGTTGTGGCAAATACACCGTTTTCCTGGTTGTTGAAATCGGTAAATGCACCGATTACCTCTGTTTTATTAACGTTATATACAAACAAAGTGGCTCCCGGGGGCATATGATAGTCGCTGAAGGTGAGATTGATGGTCAAGGCACCTTCCGACCTGATCCCAAGACGCCAGATCCTGTCTCCTCCCGGTAACAGATCCCAGGAACCTGAATTTAAGAGGGTATAATCCACATCGATATTTTCCCCAAACCGCCATGGAATATCCTTGTTCTGGTCATTGATGACATCTTCGGCCCGCAGCCTGTCAACATCAACTGCCCGCAGGGTCATGACAACAGGTCTGGTTTTTACCAGGTCACTGTTCTGAAAACTTATGGGCGACCCGCCGCGGCTCACTTGCGAAAAACCTGCAGCAGCAATTCCCGAAAAGAGGGCAATTGCAACAAATTGTAAAAAATTTTTCATGGTGATGATTTTAACTGATTCACATGATTTGTAATTCCATATGAAAACCAACTTATCTTGTAACAGCATCAAATATTTATACATAAACGGGATAAAATGTTACCAGCAGGTAAGATTTATCCCGTTTATGCTAAACAGCAAATCATGTTTTAAAGGCAGCTCCGGATCAACTTACATCTGTTTTAAAATCCTGGTTGTTCCTGAATTTTGTCCTGTGATCACCCTGATCAGGTATATTCCTGCCGGCTTGTCTGACAATGAAAATTCATGTTTCCGTTCTCCCGATATTTCAGCCGTCAGCATCCTCAGTCCGTTCATGTCATAGATTTCAACCTGGCATTTTCCCACGGCATCAATGGCATTCAATTCAAGCGTGAACGCACCGGATGTCGGATTTGGGTAAACCTTGTAGAATGACTGTTCCAGGACCAGGGCTGCGCCTGTTCCGGCAGCGGCAGTAACAATCGAAGGAGCAACACACCATGGACCGCCATCCGCGATATAACCGTGCATATATCCACCCGGTTCAACAAAAGTCCCGGGATAGTAAAGGATATTATGGCCTGCGATCATTGTTGCGGAACCACCGGTTATTACAATAAAATTAGTGGCATTGCCGGCAACGGTGATCGTTTGGATAGCGTCGTAACATGCCGTTCCGGATACCGTAACATCCTGTACCGTTTCAAACTGGGAAACGGGGTTCACAACCATGATGATGATGTTGGAATTTGCCGGATTTGTTGAAGTACATGTTTCTCCCGAGGTCAGGATGCAGGAAACCGCATCGCCGTCAACGGGCAAATAGGTATAGGCATTGCTGTTTGTTCCTGCATTGATCCCATTCACCATCCACTGATAAGCGGGGGATGCACCTCCGTTGACAGGCGTGGCCGTAAAAGTTACCGGTATCTTTTTATCAACCGGGTTTGCAGAAGCCACGATTGAAACACTCACCGGTAAAAGCGGGTTCACGGTCATGGAGACAATATTGGAAGATGCCGGGTTGCCTGCCGTACAGGTTTCACTGGAGGTGAGTACACAACTTACCTGGTCATTGTTTGCAGGTGCATATGTAAAAGATGAACCATTGGTTCCTGCATTGGATCCGTTGACCTGCCACTGGTAGGCAGGTGTGGTTCCCCCGTTGACCGGAACAGCCGTAAAAGTCACAACGGAAGAAGCACAAACAGGGTTGGCTGATGCCCCGGCCGAGACACTCACCGGGAGATTTGGATTCACCGTCATGGTCACCATATTCGAGGTGGCCGGACTGCCTGACTTGCAGGGAAGGTCGGAGGTCAGGGTCACATAAACCTGGTCGCCATTGGCAGGAACACACGAATAGGAGGCTCCCGTTCCGACAGCAATGTTGTTCTTAAACCATTGATAGGAAGGATTTCCTCCGTTGACTGGTGTGGCGGTATACATGACCATTGTTCCAGCACAGACAGGATTGGCCGATGCGCCAACCGATACGCTGACAGGCAGATTTGGATTTACCGTCATGGTCACTGTATTCGAGGTGGCCGGACTGCCTGACTTGCAGGTCAGGCTCGATGTCATGATCACATAGACCTGGTCTCCGTTAACCGGAACATAGGAATAGGTTGCGCCGGTGCCAACAGCAACGGTATTTTTAAACCACTGGTAAGCTGGTGTTCCTCCATTGATTGGGGCAGGCGTAAAGGTAACCGAAGTTCCTGCACAAACCTGGTTCGCAGAGGGCGATATTGAAACACTGACCGGCAACAGAGGATTGACGGTCATGGTCAGCACATTTGACGTGGCCGGGCTCCCTGTCGCACAAGTGGCATTGGAAGTAAGCGTGCAGGATACCTGGTCGCCGGATGCAGGGATATATGAAAACAGGGCATTGTTGGTTCCTGCGCTGACACCATTCACCTTCCATTGATAGACCGGGGGAGTTCCCCCATTGACCGGAGTAGCGGTAAAGGTAACCTGGGTGCCAGCGCAGACAGGGTTTGCTGAAGAACCAATCGATACGTTGACCGGCAGCAGCGGATTAACCGTAATGGTCACGGTATTGGTGGGCAGGGGTCCTCCGCAGGTGCCGGTGGCATTTTGAAGTTGCTTGTAATAGGTGGTGGCCGTAAGAAGCCCGGGCTGGTAATTCACCAGGGTAGCCCCGCTGATATTGCTGAATGTCGTGTTATTCAATGAGCTCTGCCACTGGTAGGTGGGCAATGTGCCATTCCATGGAGGAATGCCGGTCAGCTGGACCGGCGTCGCATTTGCACAGATCGACTGGTTTGCACTAACCGAGCCGACTGACAGCGGTACATTTACAACCATGGTCAGACTATTGGATGTGGCCGGATTGCCGGTGATGCAGGTGGCGTTTGAAGTCAGCACGCAGGTCACTGCATCATTGTTGACCGGGATATAGGTATAGGTAACGGCAGTGGCAGCGGAAACACTGGTTCCGTTCACCTTCCACTGGTACGCAGGGGTGGTGCCTCCGTTTGTCGGTGTTGCCGTAAAAGTGACGCTTGTGCCCTGGCATACCGGGTTGGCCGAGGCGGCGATCGAAATGCTCACCGGGACGGTTGAAGTACAGGAACTCGCAACCTGCACATCGTCCAGGCAAACGCCATAACCATACTTGGCATTCCCTTCAAAAGCGATATAATAATCGGCTGTCGGGCTGGGCAAAGTGATCGTCTCCTGGGTCCATGCGGTGATGCTGGCGGTATAGGCAGCCAGTTGCGTCCAGGTACCGGCAGCAGAAGTCTTATAAAAAACGGTCAACTGGTCCTGGTCGGGGGTCCAGTAAGCCTGGGTATGCCAGAATTTAAGCTGCGGAGTACTCACCGAGGTCAGGTTAAGGGTGGGAGTGATCAGTTTCGTTTTATTGTCTGCCGAAGTAACGTCAATCAATGTGGCATTGTATGACCCTCCGTGTGCGGCGGCGGGATGACTGTTGCCGCTCCCGGCGATAAATGTCCAGTTGATCCCGGAACTGGCAACCTGCTCCTGCGACCAGCAATTGGGAATCAATCCGCCGTTTTCAAAGCCTTCATTCCAGGGAAAGGTCGTCACGATACCGCAAAGGGTGGTGAATGTAAGATCATCTCCGTAATAGGTGCCACCGGCATTTGTTGCGTAAGCCCTGACATGATAGAGGGTACTGGCCGATAATCCCGTGATCGAACTAGTGAAAACGCCAGTACCGGAACCATCTGTGGTGTGACTTCCCGAAATCGTCGGAGTGGCGGTGGTCGCCCAGCAAACCCCGCGGGCTGTAACGGCAGAGCCTCCATCCGTTATGACGTTCCCGCCGGACGCGGCGGAATTCATGGTAAGGGACGAGGCAGCCGTCGTGGTTACTGAAGCAGCCCCCGGAGTGAACGAAAGGTCACTGCCATAAACTGTTCCATCGCTGTTGGTTGCTGACAGCCGGAAGTGATAGGTAGTACCTGCTGTTAACCCGGTCAGGTTTGCACTGACGGCAAGGGCTGTCGTTCCCGAACCGGCAGAGGTACTTGTGGTGGTGTTCCCGTAACTGACGGTCGTTCCCCATTGAAAATAGTATGTCGTGGCAAGTCCGTTGGGGTTCACGCTTCCGTTGATGGTGGCGGTTGTCCCGGTGACGGAAGTTGCCGCAAGGGTTGTCACCGTAGGGTCATTGCCGAACTTGAAGGAGGCGATTCTTGAACCTTTCGTAGTTCCCCCGGTCTTGACATATTCCGTGGTATACCAGAAAGTCTGGTCATCGGCGGGATCAACTGATATGCCCGAATAGTCTCCCCACCGGTTATATCCGGATTGTGCAACCGTTCCCGCTAAAATGGTTTGTTCAGCGATATCCATTACCCCTGATCCAGCAGCATATGCGCTGGCCGACTGTCCGCAATACCGGATCCCGGGATAAACCGACGAACCCGAAACAGAGTACCCCAGGGCAATCTTTCCGCTGCCGTTCAACCTGATGCTGCCCATCCAGCGTGAATTTGCATCGGGCGCATAGGTGCCCTGCTGACGGACAACCCAGGTTGTTGCCGGGGGCGTTTTCCTTAATTCATACCAGCGGATTCCCCCGTGGTTGGTAGCATCGACGTCGACGGTGTGGCAGCATACGATGGTCTGGTAGGTGCCGAAATTGCGATACTGCGGCGCGTTCATGATGACCTGCGGCACAGCGTCAAGTTTTTGTGAAGTCGGCTGGGTGATATCGTCCCAGGTGGATGTAAACTGGCTGTCGAAAGCGGTGACATTGAGCTGATACGGACGGGTAAATGTCGAAGAGGCGGGAGTGGTCCAGTTTACGGCCAGTTCATAGAGCCAGAGCTGGTCGGTTCCCCCGGATACGGCGTCATCGTTGAAAGCGATAAACATGCCAGGAGATCCGGCCGGGGCTGCCGGACCATCGCAATCCAGTGGAGGAACGCAAAGAAAACTGCCGGTAGTGGCCGCAGGCCTCCATGGATTGTCAAAGGCCACCATTTGTGCCGTTTGCCCAAGCAGCATTTTCGAACGTTCGAAAACATAGGTATCGTTACCGCTACCATTATTGATCCCCAGGTAATACCCGTCCTGCCAGACACCCAGTTTTGGATAATCGGGTTGTTCTACAATATCGAAAGAGTACTTGTACCAGGTTCCGGTGGGGTCATTGGTCGTGGAAACAGCCACCAGCATGTAGTCATTTGTATGACCAAAGGTGAACTCCCCAACAATCCAGCGGTCGGCCTGTTTATCATAGAGGATGGTCGGGTCGCCGTCATTATAGGTGGCACCGGGGACGCCGGTAAACAGGGTGTTCAAGGCGGTCGGGCCTGCCAGAAGGGTTCCGGTCTTGTTATAAATGGAATAGGTCACATTGACCACCTGCATATAATGGTTAGGGCCTGCCGTTCCGTTGCAGTCGGGAGGATATGAGCCGGTTGTTTGACCTTCAAAATTCTGAATCGGCGCTGCCGATGCCGGTGATTTACCCATCATTTGCTGCCATGCTTCATCGGGCCCTTTGGGGAATGCTGTTTTAGCAAAAGGATAAAGCCGGGGCTCGTTTTCCTCTTTTCGTGCCGCTTTTTTCATGGCAGCCTGCTTCATTGCCGCGATCTGCTCTGCGGTGAGGGCCGGAAGATCGCGAAGCGGGGGGGAGATTCCAAGGAATACTCCTTTTCCAATGAGGCTTGGATGAACTGCAACATCAGCCTGGGCTGATCCGGTTTTGTTTAAACCCAGAAAAAACACGGTGAAAAACAGGGTAAGGGTAAAATAACGCATAGAAGTGGGATTTTAAAAGGTGATGAATTCGTGAAACATAACATACAAAATTACAATAAAATTCAATATGCCCCGAAATGAGACATTAAACAACCTTACATTCAGGAAAAATAAGGTTGTTCCGGATTCGTATTGAATAATACGCTAAGTTCGTAGACGAAACAAATTAATCTGCATACTTCCCTGATCGCATTTTTTTGTGCGAAAGGCCCCGGGAGAGATTTAAAATCTATGTCACCTCAGTTTTTTTACCGGTTGGTTATCCTCCTGGTTTTGACATTTGCGCCGTTTTTGCTTCCCGCCCAGGATGAGGTGATGCATTTCACGCATCTGACACGTACAAATGGCTTGCCCTCAAACCGAACCCGTTGTATTCTTCAGGATTTCCAGGGTTATATCTGGATTGGAACGGATAACGGACTGGTCAGGTTCGACGGGCACAACATCACCGTATTCAGGCACAACCGGAATGATCCTTCTTCGGTGATCGATATCTGCATCAATGCATTGTATGAAACCCGCGATTCGTTGCTGCTGATAGGGACCGTCGACGGCCTCTCCGTGTATGATCCCGCTGCAAAAACATTTACCGGATATTCGATTTACAACAGGGGGAAAGGCTGGTTTCCTGTAAAAAACATCGTCTGCTTCTATGAAGAAAGGGACGGGAGCATTTGGATCGGTACCGAATACGGACTGGTACATATGTCACGGAATCCTGTCGGTTTCAGATGTTATCCGCTCAAAAAAAGTGAACGGCGAACCGACAGGGAATACGCTTTTAACCATATTACCTGCATTATACAGGATCCCAGGGACAATGACAAGCTGCTCATTTCAACCCTGGGCGGATTGTTGCAGTTTGACAAGATAACCAACACCATCTCCTGCGATTATAAAAAAAACATCAACAACATGTACGACATCATCGATCTCAACCTGGATGCCGGACGCTATCTTTGGAGCTGCGGATGGGCAAAGGGATTGAATTGTCTGGACCTGAAAACCGGGCTGTGGCAGGAATTTCCCTGTGATGCGCAGAAGCCGATCGACATCGTTGGGATCACGAAAAAAAACCAGAATGAGTTCTGGCTGGCGACCATCGAAAACGGGCTGGGGATTTTTAATAAAACCGACCATACTTTCCGGTTTCATCAAAAAATCGCCGGAGATGAAAAATCATTATTATCCAACACGGTTACCAGGATAAAATACATGAATAACAAAAGGGACCTCTGGATCATTGGTGATGACGGTATCAACATCCTGAACCAGCAATTCGGATCATTCAGCAATGTTCTCATTCCTTTTGAAAATAAATGGATCAGCTCCTTTTTCATGGATCATGAAACAGGACATCTGTATGTAGGTGCAATAGATTGTAAAGGGCTTTTCGACCTGGATGAAAAGAAAAACAGATGGGACATCATACCACCTGCCAGCAATCCCGGAAAATATGGTTTGAGTGTTCTGACCATCTGTAAAGATTCGCGTTCCGTGCTATGGCTTGGTACACGGTCGGGGCTTCAGTATTATGACCCGGGATGCAGGAAATTGCTGGTTTTCAGGCAACCTGACGGCAACAGTCTGCCTTTGAAAGAACCTTGGATTTATTCAATCGTGGAAGACGGTGTACACAACCTGTGGATCGGGACAAGGAGCGAAGGCGTTATTAAAATTGATTCAACGCGAACCAGGATCAACCATTTTCAGCACAATCCTCACGATTCTTCGAGCCTGGTTGAAGGAGGCCGTATCCATGCAATCTGCCCCGATAAATTCAACAGGATATGGATCGGCACCGACAATGGTGTAAGCATTTATGACCCGGTAACCAATCGTTTCAGCAACGACATCATGGATTCCCTTTTGAAATTCGGGGTAACCAAACGCTGGATCAATAACATCATGCACGACACACTTGGAAGGATGTGGGTGATCATAGATTTAGAGGGCCTGCTCAGGGTCGATGAACCTGATTCAAGGCACTTCCGTTTCAAGTTGTTTAACACTTCAAACGGGCTGAATGATCCAATAATCGGAAGAGTGGCAAGCGATGCCCGTGGCGGAATATGGTTAATCAATTACGGGCTTCTCTACTTCAATCCATATGATGAATCATTCCATATGTATAATGAACACAATGGGCTCAACCAACCACTGGGTTTTGATGAAAGCCTTTATATTGATCCTACGGGGAATATTTCAATTGGCCGCCATGGAATGTTTGAAACAAAAAATATCAGGGATCTCGATTTATCACCGTTGACCATCAAGCTGGTGCTTGAATCGATTGAAATCAACGGTAAGAGTGTTCCGTTGGGGAAAATTGCAGGTACCGCGTATCCGCTCATCCTGGGCGCAGATCAGAATAATGCATTATTCCGTTACACCGGCATCTGTTTCCAGGACATCGAACAGCTCCTGTTCAGGTATAAGCTGGAGGGTTACGATAAAGACTGGATCATGGCAGGAACGGGAAGGGAAGCAAGGTACACCAACCTGCCTCCGGGAAAATACCGGTTTGTTTTCCAGGTATCAAACCGGGGCATCTGGCTTGACCAGGAATCTTCAACCTGCCTCATCATCCATCCGTTTTTCTGGAAAACATGGTGGTTCATTTTACTTGTCATGCTTGTTGCCGGCTTCATTCTTTTCATCATATACCGTTACAGGGTGAAGGAACTCCTGAGACTCGAACGGCTGAGAACCAGGATCGCCACCGATCTGCATGATGATGTGGGATCCACCCTGAGCAGCATCTCCATCCTCAGCGATATCCTGGCACAGCAGGTTGAAAACCCTCAATCAGCCAGGATGCTGGGCTCCATAGGCACCAACGCCCATAAAATGCTGGAAAAGATCGATGACATCGTTTGGGTGGTCAACCCTACAAATGATAAATTTCAGAACCTCGGGCTGCGTATCCGCGAATATGCAATCCCCCTGTTTGAATCTAAAAACATCAAACCTGAGATACACTTTGATAAGCAGATGAACACCCTGCAATTGCCGATGGAGGTTAGAAGAAACATTTACCTGATCGCCAAGGAGGCCATCAACAATGCGATCAAATACTCCGGATGCAAATCAGTAAAAATCTTCTTCCGTCAGGAATTTCCGGGTCTCATCATGGAAATCAGCGACGACGGTAATGGGTTTAATCCGGAAGCACCCACCTCGAGAAATGGAATCAAAAACATGAAATTGAGAGCATCCCAGGTCAACTCCCTGATTGAAATTAAATCGGCACCCGGTATGGGAACGCAAATTACCCTGACCGTGAATATGAGATAACACTGATGTTGCATGTCCCTAAATTCCCTTTCCCCATATAATTATTCAGTTGTGATCCGGGCTTTTCCATCGTAATATTGCATATTAAACATGACGGCGGGAAGATGAACATCAGGGTTTCTATATACGAAGACAATGACGCCCTGCGCGAAAGTCTCTCATACCTGGTATTGGGAACGGGAACCCTTCAACTTTGCGGTGCCTATCCCGACTGTTCGCAGGTAATGGAAAACTGTGTTGTGGCAAAGCCAGACGTCATCCTGATGGACATAGACATGCCCGGCATCTCGGGTATTGAGGCCACAGCCATGATCAAGGCGACATTCCCCGAGATCAACATCATGATCCTCACTATTTTTGAAGATAAAAATAAAGTTTTCGACGCGCTGTGTGCCGGAGCTACCGGTTATCTGCTGAAGAAATCCTCCGCCGTTGAAATCATAGAAGCCATTGCCGAGCTTCACCATGGAGGCTCTCCCATGACCGGTGAAATCGCCCGGAAAGTCTTCGAATTTTTTTCCACTCCCTCCATGATAAAAAACAATGACTATTCACTGTCGGCAAGGGAGTTCGACATTCTGAAATGCATTGTTGAAGGCGACAGTTATAAAATGATTGCCGATGCCTGTTCCATCTCCATGGGTACCGTACGTTTCCACATCAACAACATCTACAAGAAACTTCACGTCAATTCCAAGTCTGAAGCTGTGATCAAGGCCTTGAAGGAACGGTTGGTGAGATAAAAACCAAGTCCTTTATCCGGTTGCGCTCCCCCTTGCTCCTTCCTAATTTTGACCCGACATTCATTAAACACTCATGCCATGAAAAAACTCACTCTATTCCGGGTTACCGGTTTTACGGGATTCCTGCGCCCAAATTTAAATTTCTTCGATCACCCCGAACTTGTACCCCTCTTGTTCTTTTTTTTGGGGTTTCCATCAGCCATGGCTGATAATGTGATAACCAGTGGCACCACCTTTAAAGTATTACCGGGGACCACAGTTGTATCTTCTGAAAACCTCGTGATAAAAAGCGGGGCGACCCTCAGCAACGCGGGAACGGTGACCCTGAAAAAAGGGCTGACCAATGAAAACAGCACCCCCAACTCCCTGGGAAGCGGCACGTTGGAATGTTCCGGAACCACCTCGCAAACAATTGCCGGGCAAAACATCCTCGGGAACCTGACGCTCAACAACGCCACAGGAATGACCATTGGTGGAAATACGGTTGTTAACGGCGTTCTTGGCCTGATCAGCGGAAAAGTTACCCTTGGCAGCAATAACATGCTTTTGGGACCATCTGCATCCATTTCAGGCACGCCATCAGCCTCTTTAATGATCATCGTTACCGGTTCGGGTGAACTGCGCAAAGAATTTCCTGAAGGATTTACGGGAAATTTCACCTTCCCTGTGGGGGATGACGACGGTAGTCCCGGGTATTCACCGGTTATGCTTAATTTTTCCGGCGGGACGTTTCCAACTGGTAATTATGCTGGTGTTTCCCTCGTGAACAGTAAATATCCCGACCCAAACATCACGGGTAACTACCTGAACAGGTACTGGACCCTCACCCAGTGGGGAATTGCCGGGTTCACCTGTAATGCCACCTTCCAGTACCTTGCAGCGGATGTGACCGGAAATGAAAACGCGATCTCCTGCACCAAAGTGAACCCCGTTCCCTGGGTGACATATGACCTGGCCAACGCAACATTCCATCAACTTACAGCCAACGGGATCACAACATTCAGTTCCTTTACCGGGTTAAAGAGTACAACACCACCCCCGAACCAGGATCTGGCCAACATCACCATTCCAGACGGTGTTACCAATTGTTATGATGCCACGCAGGTAATAACGGTGGCCGGGAATGGCAATACTTTTATCGTCGGGAACAACGGGAGTGTCACCCTGGTGGCCGGATATAAAATTTCCATTCTTCCGGGCGCGAAGGTTTATCCTGGCGGTTACCTGAATGGTTATATCGCCACCGGCGGAATTTACTGTGGTTCTTCGAAAAACCCGTTGGTTGCCTCACTTGAAAACGAGGAAACCCTTGGGGTTGAGCCGGCAGTCAAAAACCAGTTTATAAAAGTTTATCCCAATCCCACAGAAGATATGGTCATGATTGAATTGCCGGGTAGTGGCCCGTCCACCCTGGCCAATATAACCGTTTACAGCATCCGGGGGAGCGTGCTCTTTCAGAAAACGATTCATGGCGAACCGGGATTCCGGTTCTCCCTGTCGGGAAAACCAGTCGGAGTATACCTGGTGCATGTGCAATCGGGCGACCGATCGGAAATTGCAAAAGTTGTCAAAAACTAATTCAAAAACATTTATTATACCAACTAAAAACTTTGAAGTATGAAAAACATATCTATTTTTATCGTGTCCCTGCTGCTTTTCAGCAGCACACTGTTTGCCCAGGTAGCTATCAATACCGACAATCTCCCCCCTGATCCGTCGGCCGGACTGGATGTGAAATTCAGCAACAAGGGGTTGCTGCCTCCCCGTGTGGAACTCACAGCCCCGTATGTGGCTGCCCCTGTTGTTTCACCCGCCATTGGCCTGCTGGTTTATAATACTGCAACGGCCGGTAATCCTCCCGACAATGTCGTTCCAGGCTATTATTACTGGAATGGCAACATGTGGAATCCTTTTGTCGTATCGCCGGGAACAGACGGTCAGACCCTGCGAAATGACGGAAACCAATGGATTGCAAACAGTGTTTTGTACAACGACGGAACGAATGTTGGCATCGGAATGATCAATCCAACGCATAAATTAACCATTGCCGGATCTGAACAGACGCTCAGGCTGATTGGCCCGGGAAGTTTCGGCAGCACTGCCCAGCTGAATTTTGGAGATGGAAACTACGTCTATTTTTCTGAAGATGTTGATGACAATTTATTGATTCATGCCAACGGACGTACCGCGTTTACAGGGGGAAGCGTTGGCATAGGCACGACCGCACCAACCCAGTTGCTTACTGTTGCCGGCACCATTCAAACAACTTCAGGTGGAGTGATGTTTCCCGATGGTACGACTCAAACCACAGCTGCAAATGCACATGTCATTGGTGAAAGCTACGGAGGTGGTATTGTGTTTTATGTATCTTCGGGCGGACAGCACGGATTGGTTGCAGCCGTTGCCGACCAAAGCACAGCCATACAGTGGTTTAATGGCAGCAATACGACAACAAATTCTGCCAGGGATGATGTTTTTGCCGGCCTCTACAATACAGAGCGCATAATCATCAACCAGGGCACGGGAAGCTATGCTGCTCAAATTTGCGCCAATTTTAAGGGCGGCTATTTTGGCGACTGGTATTTACCTTCAAAATATGAATTGAATCTGTTGTGTCTTCAAAAAGATCTGGTTGGCGGTTTTGCCACCGGTCTCAGTGCCCTCTACTGGAGTTCCTCTGAAGCCGATCCCGCCAACGCCTGGCTCCAGAATTTCGGCAATAATGGCCAATACACTAATTTAAAAAGCTCCACCTACTATGTGCGCGCCATCCGTGCATTTTAATCGGTTAAATGATAGCTTGCCTGCTTTGCGGCAGGCAAGCTTTATAATAACCTTTATTTCAATTTAACCAGCCTGGCGGTCTCTGTTTGAGCCCCGGCTTTTAAACGGCAGATATAAAATCCAGCAGGCAGGAGTCCTCCCGAAAATTCCAGGGCATAGGTTCCTGCCGGCTGGACTTTTTCAACAAGGGTCCGGATCTCTTTCCCGAAAAGGTTGCAGATTGAAACCTTCACCATGCAATCGCCCGGGATATGATAGCTGATCGCGGTGCGATTGCGGAAAGGATTGGGAGAGGCGGTCAATGAAAGAAAATCATGATGTTCAGGAGATGGATCGATCCCGACAATCGTGGGAATAATGTGGGTGTAATAAACATCCTCTTCTCCGTTCAGCGTATTGGCCCATGCGAGATGCGCCCCTTCGTTGTCTGAAACCATGTCGAAATAATCTCCCATTTTATCCTGTTGCGGATACCCCACCGACGGATCGAACGAATCGGAAAGCTTTTTATTGATCGACCATGTTTCACCCTGGTCATCGGAGTAGCAATAATAGAGGGATGACAGGTAAGAGCCTGGGAAATCACGGGTATCCAGCCAGATCACATCGATGCGCCCGTTTGGGGCGACCGACATGGTTCCAAACCACTGGTAATTATCAATGCTTATATCGGTATTGATCCGTTTCGGCGGGCCAAAAGTGGCCCCCCCGTCTGTGCTTTTTGCAAACATCACATCGGCAGGATCGGACACCGACATCCGGGCAACGGAAGCCAATACGTATACATTGCCCCTCCCCGGGCCGTTGGAATGGTCAACACCGATGCTTACCTGTCCAAGGATGCCTAATGGGTTGATCGGCGAATTCCCGGTTACATACCCATCCAGGTTGACATACGTTGCAAAATTCCATGTAATTGCGGAACCCGGAATTTGTGCACCGGTCGATTTGG